>Ga0265325_10000320_pt1 | contig 33866 bp, 35 predicted proteins | sample 41420metaG_FD_202090 | JGI IMG/M metagenome (GOLD analysis project Ga0265325, IMG submission 202090) | Rhizosphere microbial communities from Carex aquatilis grown in University of Washington, Seatle, WA, United States - 4-14-20 metaG | ecosystem: Host-associated > Plants > Roots > Rhizosphere... | reverse complement strand
CTGTGGTCAACGGCGTGAGCGTGGCCGCGGTAATCTCCGCGGCGACCTTCATGGCGGCTTCGGTGACTTGCCGGCCGCGCTCCGTCAAGGTGACCGCACGACGCCGGCGGTCCTTCGGATCGTTGAGAGCGGTGAGGAAGCCGCGAACATGCAGCCGGTCGACCACGCCCTTGATGGTTGCGGCATCGAGATAGATCAGCCTGCCAAGATGGTTTTGCGAGCACGGGCCGACTTCATGCAGTTTTGCGAGTGCCGCAAATTGGGTCTGGGTGAGCCCCTCGACCATGCGTGACGTGAAGATCGACGTGTGCCGCTGCATGGCGACGCGCATCAGGAAGCCGGCCTGATTGTCGAGCACGTAACGCCCGTGCTCGGCATCGGCTGCCACGACTTTCAGTTTTTCCGGTCGCATCGTCTTCATGGTTCGGTTCCGCCGCTCATCCTACACTGTTAGGTAAGTCCTTTGCACCTCAAGGTTGGCATCGAGCTCGGCGACCGACCCCTGCCACTGAATCTGCCCCTTTTCGAGCACGTAGACGCGATCCGCCACCATCCGCGCGAAATAAATATTCTGTTCCGAGAGCAGAATGGAGAGACCCTGTTTCTTCAAGGCCAGGATGGTGTGCGCCATTTGCTCGACGATCAGCGGCGCCACGCCTTCCGAGGGCTCGTCGAGCAGCACCAGCAGCGGATTGCCCATGAGCGTGCGCGCGACCGTGAGCATTTGCTGCTCGCCGCCGCTCATGCGTCCACCAAGGCGATCCTGCATCTCGGCGAGATTGGGAAATAACGTGAACAATTGGCCGGGCGTCCAGGATGGAGCAGCAGTCCCGTCGGTGAAGCGGCGCGGCGGCTGCCGCCCGATATCGAGATTTTCCATCACGGTCAGATCAACAAAGATCCGCCGGTCCTCCGGCGTGAACCCCAGGCCGCGGCGCGCAATCTCAAACGGCTTACGTGCCGAGATGTCCTCGCCATTAAAGCGCACAGCGCCTTGGCGCTCATCAACAAGACCCATGATCGTCTTCATGGTGGTGGACTTGCCGGCGCCATTGCGTCCCATGAGTGCAACCACCTCGCCGCGGCCAACCTCGAGGTTGAGATCGTAAAGAATGCGCGCCGCGCCGTACCAGGCGCTCAAGCCTTCAACAGTGAGCATGCGCTCGCTCATGGCGCGGCCCCCGCAAAGGTCTTGCCGGAGCCGAAGTAGACTTCGCGAACCTGGGCATGGTCGCGAATGGTCGCGGCATCGCCATCGGCAATCACGCGTCCACGCGCCAGCACAATAATCCGGTCGGCATAGGCGAACACCACATCCATCGAGTGTTCCGTGAACAGGACCGAGATTCCGCGGTCCACCACCAGCCGCTTGACCAGCGCAATCAGTTCGTTGCGCTCGCGCGGCGCCATTCCGGCGGTCGGTTCATCCATGAGCAGCAAGCGCGGCTCATTGGCGAGGGCAATGGCCAGTTCGATGCGCTTGACGTCGCCATAGGCAAGTTCGCGGCTGGGACGGTCGGCGGCGTCGCGCATGCCGACCTGCGCAAGAAGTTCGAGCGCGCGATCGCGATGCAGATCGCCCGCCGGACGCCAAAGATTGTAGGTCTCGTGCGCATACGAGATCAGCGCCATCTGCACATTTTCGGCCACCGTCATCGAGCCGAATGTGGCAGCGACCTGGAAGGTGCGGCCGACGCCGAGCCGCCAGACCTCGCGTGGCTCGCGCCCGGCAATGTCGCGGCCTTCAAGGAGAATCTCGCCCGAGTCCGGAGTGAGCTGGCCGTTGATCATATTGAAGCAGGTGGACTTGCCGGCGCCGTTCGGTCCTATCATGGCAAGGAATTCGCCCTGCCCCACGTCAAAGCTCACCTCGTTGACGGCCCGCACACCGCCAAATGCTTTGGATAGTGAACGGATAGCGAGCACGCTCACGGCTTCTTCTCCATGCGCCGCCATAGCGTTGAGAAAGCGCCGACGATGCCCTGCGGGAACGCCAGCACAAGCAGCAAGATGATGATGCCGAGCAGCGCGCGCCAATATTCGGTCTGCCGCATGACAGTGTCTTGCAGTGTGGCGTACACGGACGCACCGACGATCGGTCCGGTCAGCGTCTGGATGCCGCCGAGCAACACCATCACCAACCCGTCGATGGAGCGGCTGACGTGAATGGTTTCAGGAGAAATAGAGCCTTTGGCGAAGGCGAAAAGGCCGCCGGCAATGCCGCAGATGCAGCCGGCCACGGCAAAACCGAGCCAGTGCACGCGTTTGACGTCGATGCCGATTGCCTCGGCCCTCAAAGGAGAATCGCGACCGGCGCGCATGGCATAACCGAACGGCGCGAACAGAAACCGCCGCAGCAACAGCACTGCGATGACGGCAAGTGCGAGCGTGAGCAGGAAGTAGACCCAGGCTTTGTCGAACGGTGGCGGCGGCCACACGCCGATCACACCGTTGGAGCCGCCGGTCAGCGCCTCCCACTGAAACACAAGCGCCCAGACGATTTGCGCGAAGGCCAGGGTCAGCATCGCGAGATAGACGCCGGATAGCCGCACGGCAAACCAGCCGAACAACAGGGCGCCGGCTAAAGCGACGATCGGCGCAGCAATCAGCGCCAGCCCCATCGGAACGGCGAGCCATTTCACCAACAGCGCCGCGCCATAGGCGCCAAGGCCAAAATAGGCGGCATGGCCGAACGAGTGCATGCCGCCGGGCCCCATGATGAAGTGCAGCGACGTCGCGAAGATCACCGCGATCAGCACATCAATCCCGAGAATGAGCAGGTACGGCGAGGCTTGCGCCAGCAGCGGCAGGCATGCCAGCAGCACAAGCACGGCGGCCCCAAGCAACTTGAGTGCCGGTGTTGCAGGGCGGATCGGATCCTCAGGTTCAGCGATCGAGCGCACCTGCGCCTGCGGGCGGCCCAGCAAGCCATAAGGCCGCGCGATCAGCACCACCGCCATCACCAGGAATTCGGCGACCAGCGTGAGCTTCGAGAAATTCACAGTGACAAAACCGAAGTCGACCACGCCAATGCCGATGCAGATCGCTTTCACCTCCGCAATAATGACGGCGGCGAGGTACGCGCCGGTGATTGAACCCATGCCGCCGACCACCACGACAACGAAGGCGTCGCCGATCGCGACCAAATCGGTGGCAAGGTTGGCAGGCTCGCGCGCAACCTGCAGCGCACCGCCGAGGCCGGCCAGCGCCGCGCCGAGCGCGAACACGCTTGTGAACAGCACCGCCTGGTTGACGCCAAGAGCGCCGACCATTTCCCGGTCCTGCGTGGCCGCGCGCACCAGCCGCCCGAAGCGCGTGCGTGCAAGCGCGAAATGCAACACCAGCAGAACCAATGGACCGATCACGATCAGGAACAGGTCATAGCTGGGCAACTGGCGGCCCAGCACTTCGATTGAATTCTTCAGGCCGGGCGCGCGCGGACCGAGCAGATCTTCCGGCCCCCACAGCCAGAGCGCCGCATCGTTGATGACGAGCACGAGCGCAAAGGTGGCCAACAGCTGGAACAGTTCCGGCGCGCGATAGATGCGGCGCAGGAGCACGATCTCAATGAGTGCGCCGATCAGGCCAACGATTATGGCCGTTGCGACGATGCCGCCCCAAAAGCCCAGGGGGCCGCCGATCCGCGTCGCGAATGTGTAGGCAATATAGGTCCCCAACATATACAGGGACCCGTGCGCGATATTGATGATGCGGGAAACGCCGAAGATCAGCGACAACCCAACCGCGATAAAAAACAGGCCGGACGCGGTCGAAAGCCCGTTAAGCGCCTGAAATAAAAAAGCGTTGAAAGTCATCTCGACCGCAGCGCCATCTCTCTTCCCCTCTCCCCTTGTGGGAGAGGGTGGCTCGCGCGGAGCGATAGCGAGCGCGAGCCGGGTGAGGGGTAAGAACTATCGTGAGGCTATCACCCCTCACCCACCCTCGCTCGGCTTCGCCTCCGCTCGGGTACCCTCTCCAACAAGGGGAGAGGGAAGCGAGTTCGGGGCGACGCTCTCATCAGTTCGCTTCGGCCGGGCGCAGCTTCTTGACCTCGGCATCGCCCGGCAGAACGGTTGCGCCATCGACATATTTAAAGTCAGCCATCGTGCCTTTGCCGTTCTCCAGCGCGATCTTGCCGACATAGGCGCCCATCGTGGCCTGGTGATCGCTGGCGCGATACACGAACGGCCCGAACGGACTGTCGACCTTGAGGTTCCTGAAGGCCTCGACCAGCTTCTCGGTATCCGTCGATTTTGCCTTGGCGATACCCGCCGCCACCGACTTCATCGTCACGTAACCGACGATCGAGCCGAGCCGCGGATAGTCGTTGTACTTTTTCTTGTAGGCGTCGACGAAGGCCTGGTGCTCCTTGGTCTTGATCTTGTCCCAGGGATAACCGGTCACCGTCCAGCCGACGGGTGCCTCGTCCTTGAGCGGATCGAGATATTCCGGCTCGCCCGAGAGCAGGCTCACGACGGTGCGATTCTTGAAGACGCCGCGCGTATTGCCCTCGCGCACGAATTTGGCGAGGTCGCCGCCGAACAGCACATTGAAGATCGCATCCGGCTTGGCATCATCGATCGCCTGCGCCACCGCGCCGGCGTCGATCTTGCCGAGCGGCGGGGCCTGTTCGGTCACGAACTCGACGTCAGGCTGTGCCTTCTTCATCAGCGTTTTGAAATTCTCGGCGGCCGACTGGCCGTATTCGAAGTTCGGATAGACCAGCGCCCATTTTTTCTTTTTCGCGGCGGTCGCGGCCGGCATCAGCATGGCGACCTGCATGTAGGTCGAGGCGCGCAGGCGGAACGTATATTTATTGCCGTTCTGCCAGGTGACCTTGTCCGTCAAAGGCTCAGCGGCGAGAAAAAACACTTTTTTCTGGCCGGCGAAATTGGTGACCGCGAGACCAATATTGGAAAGGAACGTGCCGGTGATCATCGCGACGCCTTCACGGGTCACGAGTTCTTCCGCGACGCGGACGGCTTCGCCGGGGTTGGCGCCGTCATCGCGCGAGACGACCTCCAGCTTCTTGCCGAGCACGCCGCCTTTGGCGTTGATCTCCTCGATCGCCATTTCCCAGCCCTTCTTGTAGGGATCGAGAAAGGCCGGCTGCGCCTTGTAGCTGTTGAGCTCACCGATCTTGATGGTCTGCTGGGCCAAGGCTGGCGACAGACCCGTGGCGAGAACGAGGGCAAATGCGGTGGAGAACACGTGACGCTTGGTCAACATAACGAAGCTCCTGCGTAGCTGTGTCCGGCAAACTTATTTGTATGCAAATAGTCCGACTGCGCGGCCAAGCTTGTCAAGCTAACCGCCCGGCTTGTCGCGGAATCGGTCCATCAGCGGCTTGTCCTGGCCCCCGTCGATCTCGATCATCGTGCCGTTGACCATTTCCATCAGCGGCGAAGCCAGCATCACGACCAGCGAAGCGACCTCATCCACCTCGGCAATCCGGCCCATCGGGATCGAGGCCGGCGCCAGTTTGTCGGCCTGTTCGTAGGAAATCTTCATGTCGCGCGACATCGCCTTGACCAGGCCGGCCCAGCGCTCGGTGCGCACCGGGCCCGGATTGACCGCGACAAAGCTGATCTTGTCCTTGCCGTATTGGCCGGCGAGCGAAAGCGTGAGGTTCTGCCCCGCCGCATTGGCGGCGCCCGGGCAGATTTCCCAGTAGGATGGTTTCACGCCATCATTGCCGATCAGGTTCACCACGCGGCCACCGCCCTGCTTGACCATAATCGGCAGCACGTAGCGCAGGCAGCGCACATAGCCCATGAACTTGAGCTGAAGGCCCTTCTCCCAGTCGTCTTCGGTCAGATGTTCGATCACGCCACCGGCGGCGGAACCCGCATTGTTGACCATGATATCGACGCGGCCGAGAGCCTTGTGAGCCTGCTCAATGAAGTTTTTGGCGTCGGCGTCCTGACGCAGGTCGGCCGGAATGGCGACGATCTTGCGTCCGGTTTCCTTGGCGATTTCCTTCGCGGTTGCTTCCAGCGGCTCCTTGCGGCGCGCGCAGATCGCGACGTCGACCCCCTCTTTGGCCAGCATCAAGGCGATCCCCTTGCCAATGCCTTCGCTGCCACCGGTAACCAGCGCGGTCTTGCCTTTGAGTTTGAGGTCCATCGCGATACTCCCGATGTTAATTCGATGACTTATGCGCGAGCCAACGGCCGGCTTCGGCCGCGGCAAACAGATCGGCCAATGCGGCGTTGAACGCCGCCGGTTCTTCCGTCGGCACGTTGTGACCCGATCGTGGGATCACCAGAAGTCCCGCCGTCGGCACGGTGCGCTTGAGATAAACGCTGCCTTCGATACAGGGCTCGTCCTCGTCGCCGACAATGATCAACAACGGCACGGAAAATTTCTTCAGCGCTGCCTCCATCTCCCACAGCGTCGGCCGCTTGAGCTGGAGATTGAGCATGGTGTGCGCGTGGCCTTCGGCGGAATGGTCGGCGAGCATGCGCGCGAATTCGGCGTAGCCGCGCGGGTCTTTGTTTTTCTGCGCCTGCCGCATCGGCGCGTCGGCGTATTTCGCCGCCGCCGCCGCGATACCTTCATTGGCGAACATCTTGCCAACTTCGGCTGCGAGCGCCTTCATTGCCTCGCGTATTTTTACGTCCGGGCTCGAGCCCCAGCCGCAACCGGCCGCGACGACAGAAATACAGCGCGTCGGTGCGTTGATCCCGACATGCAACGCCGTATAGGCGCCCATGGAGTGACCGACGATATGCGCCTTGCTTACTTTTAGTGCATCCATCAAGGAGAGTACGTCGTCGCGGGCGATGTCCTGGCTGTATTTCGCCGCATCCGCGGGAACGTCCGACGGCGGATATCCGCGCTGGCTATAGGTAATGCAGCGATGCGCGCGGGAGAAGAACCGCATCTGCATCTCCCAGGTGCGGTAATCGCCGGCATATTCATGCACAAAGATGACCGGCGTGCCCTGCCCGGCCTCTTCAAAATAAAGCCGCGTCCCGTCCTGCGCGGTGATATGCGGCATCACGCCCTCCGGTTACTCGGGACAATTATTTGCACGCAAACGAAAGCAGAGTAAAGTCGCGATCGCTTTCAGGCCAAGTGACAAGCAAGATCACGGCTTGAATGCCCACGAGGGGGAATAGTCCATGTTCACTTTGTCACGACGCGGCCTTGCCGCACTCGCTGTTGTATTTGCGATCACGGGTACGGTGTCGTTGCCGGCACAGGCTCAACAGAAGCCGGTGATCAAGGTCTCCAGCCTGACTCTGCCGGTCTTCAATCCGCTGGTGTGGAATATCATGAAGGCGAAAGGCATCGACGCCAAGCACGGCTTCGAGCTCGACGCCAAGGCCTATCCCTCGATCTCGGCGTTCTATGCCGGCTTTGCCACCGGCGAAACCGACGTGCTGATCGGCGGCCCGACGATATTGCAGAAGCTCTATCAGGAAGGCGTACCGGTGCGCATCATTGCGACCGGCTTCACGCTGGCCGACCTCGTCATTTTCACGAAAAACGACGCGATCAAGTCGCTGGCCGATCTCAAGGGCAAGCAGCTCGCCGTCGACATGGGCGGCTCGCAATTCCAGGTCACCAAGATGTACCTCGCCGCCAAGGGCATCGACCTCGGCAAGGATATCACCGTCGTCAACGCCAATTTTGCAGTGGCGCGCGCGCAGCTCGAGGCTGACCGCGTCGACGCGGCGCTGGTGATCGAGCCGCTGGCCAGCATCATCGCCAAGCAAAATCCCACCTGGAAAGTCATCTTCAACGGCGCAGCCGGCTGGAAGGAAATCACCGGCACCGATGGCTGGGAAATCGTCACCGCGATGCGCGCCGACGCGATCGCGAAAAATCCCAACGCGCCGAAGATGCTGGTCGCGGCGCTCCAGGATGTCGCCGCGTTCATGTCCTCGAACACCGCGGAAGCCGACAAGATTGCCAACGAGACGCTGAAGCTGCCGCCGGGCATCCTCACCGCCGCGCTGGAAAGCAAGCGCTTGCAGATGATCATCAAGCCCGCCTGGGAGCCGGCGACGAAAAAATCCATCACCGACATGATGGAACGCGCAGTGAAGGCCGGGTTCTACGAAAAGATGCCGGACGCGAAGATCATCTATGCGCCATGAGGAAATCAGCGGGTCTGTCCCGAGCCTAGTCTTCCCGCGGCAGACCCTCGTTTCCCTTCTCGTCTTTGCCGCCTGCTGGGAAGTATTGTCGCATCTGGCGCCGGTGCTCGGGATTCCGCCGTTTGCAATTCCGAGCCTGCTGAAGATCGGCAAGAGCATCGCCACTATCACGCCGGCCGACATTGCGGTCACGCTGGCGCGCGTCATCGGCGCGCTGATCGCTTCCTTCGTGTTCGGGTTGGCACTGGCGATGGCGATGTATCGCTCCGAGCGCCTGGAAAAATATCTGCATCCGATGATCCGCATCCTGATGGCGGTGCCGGTCGTTTCGTGGATTCTGTTCGCGGTGCTGTGGTTTCCCGGCGTCGAATTCCGCATCGGCTTTGTGCTGGTCGTCGTATGCGGGCCGGTCTTCCTGGTCGACACGCTCGATGCCATGCGCAGCGTGCCGCGCGAATTGCGCCATATGATGCAGTCGTTCCGGCCGACGACCTTGCAGTATTTCATCAAGCTGATGCTGCCGGCGATTATTCCGACCATCTTCACCAGCTGGAAAGTGAACATCAGCCTCGCCATTCGCGTCGTTACCATCGCCGAACTGGTCGGCGCGGTGACCGGCATCGGCCATCAATTGTCGGTGGCGCAGGAATTGTTCTCGGTTGCCGACGTGTTTGCCTGGACCATTGTGCTGGTGGCTCTGCTGTTCCTGCTGGAAGCCATGGTGGCGCGGGTCGAAGCGCGGCTGCTGCGGTGGCGGCCATGAACAGTCGGCGCAGCATGTCCCGCTACTCCCCTCCCCCTTGTGGGGAGGGGTCGGGGGTGGGGGTAATCGCGTTCAGGCAAGGACCCCCACCCCGACGTGCTTCGCACGTCGACCCTCCCCACAAGGGGGAGGGTAAAAAAGAGCGGTGGCGGCCATGATGGCGAATGCAAAAAAAGATCCGCCGCGGATCGAGGTGCGTGGGCTGCGCAAGGTGTTCCGGCAGACCACGACAGGCCAATCCGTCGTCGCCATCGATCGCCTCGATCTCACGATTGCGCCGAAGGAAGTCGTGGCCATCGTCGGCCAGACCGGCTGCGGAAAATCCACCTTTTTCGATTTGATGATCGGGCTGGATGCACCGAGCGAAGGTTCGATTCATATCGGCGACAAGAGCCCGCATGCCGACTTCGACTATTTCCGCGGCAGGATCGCGACCGTGTTCCAGCAGGACCGCCTGCTGCCCTGGCGTTCGGCCCTGGACAACGCCAAGCTGCCGCTCGAGTTGATCGGGCTGTCCGAAGAAGACCAGCGCGAGCGCGCCCTCACCTGGCTCAAGCGCCTTGGTCTCGGGCAATTCACCAATGCCTATCCGCATGAATTGTCAGGCGGCATGCGCCAGCGCGTGGCGATCGCGCGCGCTTTTTCGGTGCAGCCGGACATCCTGCTGGCGGACGAGGCGTTCGGGCATCTTGATGAGGTGACTGCGGCGGAGCTGCGCGAGACCTTCCTGGCGCTCGCGCGCGAATGCGGTTCAACCGCGATCCTGATTACTCACCAACTCGAAGAGGCGATCGGCGTCGGCGATCGCATCATCGTGTTCGGCAAGTCGGCGAAATTGCTTGCCGACATCCATGTCGCGCATTGGCCAAAGAAGAAATACGCACTGCTGCGCGAGGCGATCCAGGCCACGCTGCAGACTAACCGACCTGATCCAAGGCTCGCGGCTATCGCTAATACCCGCTCATCCCCACGTAAGCGGGGACCCAGAAAAACATCCAAGTCATCGCATTAACCTACTGGGTTCCCGCGTGCGCGGGAACGAACGGAGGTTGTGGGAACCGCAAACAAAGACTTAGTTTCCAAAAATCGCCTTCGCCGCGTTGCCGACTGCCTCGACGCTGTCGCCGGCATCCTCGAAACACACGATACGGCACGGGCAACCCTCAAGACCTTCGTAGCGCCACGGAAACGCGCCGATCAGGCAGCGTTTGCCCAGCATCATTTCGATATCGCCGCCGAGGTTTTCCGCGTGCAGCAGGCCTTCCTGGAACGCCCAGTTATGAAACGGGAAGACATCGGCCGAAACCTTGCGGCCGGATTTCTTGTGCGTGTATTCAAACGTGCCGAAGAATTCCGCCGGTGTCTTGCCGTGTTTTTTCGTGAATTCGTCGGCGAGATCGGGACGCATGTAGCGGATCGACGTATTCATGGAGTGATCGCAGGAACCGCAATCCATCCCCCACCACTTGATCTTCTTTTTGAACATCCAGTGCAGCGTGTCGAGATTGGGACCGGGGTGATAGCAGAAGTATCGCACCAGATCCTGCTGCGGCTGGCCTTCATAGTGCTTGTGCCAACCGGTGTGCAAAATGAGAATGTCGCCTTCGCGAATGTCGGCGCCGGCGCTTTCGATCATCTGCGGCGTGATCACCGCCCAGTCATGCATATGCTTTGAAATGTCGACGACGACACCGCGATTGCACAGGTAGTCGAGCGGCAGATGCGCCATGTCGCCCTTGCGGTTGTCGGTGGCGTGCATGGCGCCGTCGAAATGCGTGCCGACATGCAGCGCGGTGTCGATGCGTTGCGCGACAATCCGCACAGTCTGCAGATTTTGCGCGTAATACATCTTGTTGCCGGCATAGCCGACCCAGCCGGGCGTATGCACATTCATCACGTGGGAGAGATCGACGATTTTCATTACACATATCCTGGTGAGTTACCGCAGCGCAGCCTAATCGATCACAAGAGCCCGCGCAGCGCCAGATGCGCGCCGAGGAGCACGAGACCGATGAAGAAGCACAACCGGAAGGTTTCCGCGCGCACTTTTCCACGCACCAGCTGCCCGAGCCACATCCCGACAAGTGCTGCCGCAAGCGCCACCAGCGAAGGCCCGGCCAGCGAGGTCTTCACTTGCCCGGCATAGGCGAGCGCCATTGCGAGCGTGATCGTAGAGACCGTGAACGACAGGCCCAACGCCTGCACCATCTTGTCGCGGTCGAATTGCAGCGATTGCACATAAGGCGTGCCCGGCATCACGAAAATGCCGGTTGCCACCGTGATCGCGCCGGTCGCTGCGCCCATGAGCAGACCGAGCCAGATTTCAGCACGCTGCGGGACTGAAAAGTGCACTTTGACCAGTCCGAGTGCCGCGTAGATCATCAGAGCCATACCGAGCCAAACCGTTGCACGGCCGCTGTCATCATGCGGAAGCAGTACCGCGCCGACGAATGTGCCCGCGCAAATGCCGGCCAGCATCGGCCATAGCCGCCGCGCCAGCGCCAACACGCCGCGGCCGACGGCGGCCTGCCAGACATTGGTCACAAGTGACGGCACGACCAGGATCGCCGCCGCCTGCGCCGGCGTCATCAACAGGCCGAGCAGGCCGATCGACACCGTCGGCAAACCGAGCCCGATAACGCCCTTGACGAAGCCGGCGAGCAGAAAGGCCCCGGCTGTTGCAACGATAGTGAGCGCAGAGTCCATGCCGGTACCTGTATTCCCGCCTGGCAGACCCTGTGCGAAGGGTTGCCTGGATGCAATGCGCATGGGCGCAACCCTGTATTCGATTTCGGCGAAGCCCGCTTCGTTGCCGTCGGTGACAGTTCGATGCCATACTTTATTTTCAGCCTTACCAACGGGCGGAGCCGCACTGCATGCCGGAAGTTTTTGTAGCCAAAGCTGCCCAGTTCCCCGACGGCGAGCGCCGGATTGTCGCTCACGGCGGCCGCGAGATCGGCGTGTTCCATTGGCAGGGCAAGTTCTACGCCTACGAGAATCTGTGCGTGCATCAGGGTGGGCCCGCCTGCGAGGGCATCATGATGCACAAGGTCGAGGACGTGATTGGTTCGGATCGCAGCTGGCTCGGCCAGAAATTCTCAAGTCAGGAGATCCATTTCGTCTGCCCCTGGCATGGCTACGAATACGATCTCAAGACCGGAGAATGCGCCGCCGACCGGACCCTGAAGCTGAAGAAATTTGAGGTGCTCAAGCGCGGGGAGGACATCTATGTCGTCGCAAGCTGAAACGATTGCGCGCGCGAGCGACGCCGAGATTCAGAATATGCTTGCGAATGCGGTGCGGCTCTACGCCGAACGGGCGGCGGAACACGACGGCGCCCTGCCCGCCTTTGCGCCCGACGCCGTCAGCGCGACCGACGTGATGGTGACGGTCACCGCGATGCTCAAGGCGGTGAACCTGCAAGTGTTCGAGCTCGGCATGTGGCAAGCCTGGTCAGGACGGTAAAAATGGACCTCCCCCTTTCCGATTTTCGCCGCATGGAGGTCGAGGAATTCGACACCAGCAAGCTGCTTGCGCACGCGGCCCAGCAGGCGACGGAACGCGGCTACAAGAACTTCCCGATCGTGGATGTCGACTCGCATCACTACGAAAGTGAATCGATCGGCGAGATCCTCGAATATATGGACGACCCGGTGCTGCAACAGCTTGCGCGCAGCGCGCGGCAGGCCAACGCCAAGAGTGTTGGCATGCTTCCGGCCGGCGTCGGCTACCAGGACATGGGTGGCCGTGTCATGCGTTACGCGGTGCGCGGCATGGAAAAGACTGAACCCGATGTCCACCGCGACATCGCGCTGACGCGCCGCTGGATGGATGCCATCGGCATCGACGTCGCCGTGATGTTTCCCACACCGATGCTGCAGCTCGGATTGCACCCGCAGGTCGAGGTCGAGGTGGCGCTGGCGCGCGCCTATAATCGCTGGCTGATCGAGCGCGTACTGGCGCACGAGCCGCGCATCCGCTCGATGCTCTACCTGCCGTTCAATGACGCTGATGCCGCATTCAAAATGGTGCAGGAATTTGGCCAGGCCAAGGGCGTGGTCGGATTCATGGTGACGTCGGCGCGCTACCGGCCTGTCCACCACAATTCCTACATGAAGACCTACGCGCTGATGGAAGAGATGGGCCTGCCGCTCGCGTTTCACGCCGGCTACAACTGGAACGACCAGACCGTGGGCATGATGAACCGCTTCATCTCGGTGCACGCCCTGGGCTTCGTCTTCTACAACATGGTGCATCTCGCCAACTGGATCACCAATGGTCTACCGGAGCGGTTTCCCAAGCTGAAGGTGCTGTGGGTCGAAAGCGGGCTCGCCTGGGTGCCATTCATGATGCAGCGCTTCGACAACGAATATATGATGCGCTCGTCGGAAGCTCCCGCCCTGAAGAAAAAGCCGAGCGACTATATGCGCGACATGTATTTTTCCTCGCAGCCGATGGAAATGACGGACATGGCGGCGCTCGAGCAAACCTTTCGCATGATCAACGCGGAAAACCAGTTGCTCTATTCGTCCGACTACCCGCACTGGGACTTCGATCTGCCATCGACCATCTATGATCTGCCGTTCCTCGGCGAACAGGCGAAGCGCAATATTCTCGGCGGCAATGCGATGAAACTGTTCAACCTCAAACTGCCGGCGCAAAAGCTGGCCCGCGTCGCATAGGCCGGATAAGGACTGCAAGGAGGACCCAAAGTGCGCATACTTCTGGCGTTGGTTTCATGTACGCTGCTGCTGACAACAGGCGTGTCGGCGCAGGATGCCGCAGCCGCTTTTCCCAACAAGCCCATCAAGATCGTCGTCTGCGTCCCGGCCGGCGGTGGTGTCGATACGGTGACGCGCATCGTCGCCGAAGGGCTGCATCAGAAGCTCGGCCAGCCAGTGGTGGTGGAGAACCGCGCGGGCGCGGCCGGCAATATCGGCGCCGAATATGTATTCACGTCCGAACCCGACGGATACACGCTGCTTGCGGCCCAGCCTGCGCCGTTGACCGTCAATCCGCTGCTTTACAAGAAGCTGAATTTCGATCCCACCCAATTCGAGCCGGTCGCGATCATGACGTCGATTGCGAACGTCCTGCTGGTGCGTCCCGATTTCCCGGCGAAGACGCCGAAGGAGTTCCTCGACTACCTGAAGGCCAATCCCGGCAAGGTAAACTATGCCTCGCAAGGAATCGGCACTACCTCGCATCTCACCGCGGCGCTGTTCGAGCGGGTGACCGGTACCAAGCTTGTGCACGTGCCCTATAAGGGGACCGCGCCGGCGCTCAACGACATCATCGCCAGCCACGTCGATTTCATCTTCATGGAGCTGGCTTCGGCGATCAAACTGCACGAGGCCGGCAAGGCACGAATCCTCGCGGTCGCGACCGACAAGCGTATTGCCACCTTGCCCGATATCCCGACGCTCGATGAATCCGGCGTGAAGGGCTTCGAATCGGGGACCTGGAACGCGCTGGCCGCGCCACCGAAGACGCCCGCCGCCGTGGTCGCTAAACTCAACAAGGCCGTCAACGAAGTGCTGCACGGCCCGCAGGCGCAGGATCACTTTGCAAAGATCAACCTGCGCGCCGCCAGCGGCTCACCGGCCGAGGCCGCGGCCTTCATCAAGAAGGAAACCGAAGTCTGGGGCGGCGTCATCAAGGACGCCCACGTCGAAGCGAACTGACGCGCTTTTTCCCGACTATCGGCGCAATCTGAACCCGGGCAAGCCCGGGTTCGGAATGTTCAGCGAGCCACTGTTGCGGCTTTTTGTTTCTTTTTCTTCTCGGGCTCGTCTTTGTTCATGTTGAAATAAACCGGCAGCGACCACGTCGGCAGCCACAGTGGCAGCGAATCCTTGACCGCGCGCCAGGTGTTGTCGTGCTGCCTGGCGATGTCCTCGGCCTCAGCGGTCTGTTTGGATTTCTTCTCCTTCGCGGCGGCAATGACCGGCGAAACGGCAACCGCGGCGGCGACAAGCAGAAAAGCGAGCTTTTTCATCATACCCCCTAGCAAAAGCGGCCATCTCGACCGCCGTTTTGCGGGGGGCATCATCGGCCACGGCGGTATTTTTGCAAGAGGCCCAGGCTGGATGTATAGGGCTATTTTCAAGACCAAGAACGTTATCAAGAACGTTATGGAGGGGGGCGCGGCGGCCAAATGTCCGTCGCGTTTTTGCCGACAGCGCCGCCGACAAGGCCTATAATGCGGCGACCTCAACGGCTATAAGCCGGAAATCAATACCGCGTAAGGAGACGACCCATGGACGAAAGAACGCGCGATCCGTTGCAAATCCGCGCCGAGGACATCAACCCGCGCTACAACTGGGGCCGCGCGCTGCCGGCGCTCGGAATCATGGGCGTCGACTTCGAGGAGCGTGTCGACTACCGGCGCCTGCACCGCTACCGGCTCGGCCGCGCCAAGCAGGTTCTGGAAGCGTCCGAATGTGGCGCGCTGCTGGTGTTCGACGTCAACAACATCCGCTACCTGACCTCGACCAAAATCGGCGAATGGGAACGCGACAAGATTTCGCGCTGGGCGCTGCTCACCCGCAACGGCGATCCGATCCTGTGGGATTTCGGTTCGGCTGCAGTCCACCACAAGCTCTATGCACCCTGGCTCAAGCCGGAGAACTGCAAGGCCGGTCTGCTTGGCTTGCGCGGTACGGTGCAGCCCTCATTCGGGCTGATGGCCAAGCACGCCAAGGAATTATTCTCGCTGCTCAAGGAAGCCGGCGTCGAAAAGATGCCGGTCGGCGTCGACATTATCGAACCCGCCATGATGTTCGAGCTCCAGAAGGCTGGCGTCAACGTCGTCGACGGTCAGCAGTTGATGCTGGAAGCGCGCGAACTCAAGTCGCAGGACGAGATTGCGCTGCTCAACCGCGCGGCCGCGATGGTCGACGGCGCTTATCACATGATCAACGAAGAGCTCAAACCGGGCGTGCGCGAGAACGACATCGTCGCCAAGGTAAACGAGTTCCTCTATCGCCACGGCTCCGATGACGTGGAAGCGGTCAACGCCATTTCCGGTGAGCGCTGCAACCCGCATCCGCATAATTTCACCGACCGCATGATCCGGCCGGGCGACCAGGCCTTCTTCGATATCCTGCAAGCGTTCATGGGTTATCGCACCTGCTACTACCGCACGTTCAACGTCGGCCGCGCGACTCCGTCGCAACACGACGCCTACAAGAGGTGCCGCGAATGGCTGGATCGCGCCATCGAGTTGATCAAGCCAGGCGTGATGACCAATGAAGTCGCGCAAGTATGGCCGAAGGCGCAGGAGTTCGGCTTCCCGGACGAATTGTCGGCCTTCGGCCTGCAATTCGGCCACGGCCTCGGCCTGGCGCTGCACGAACGGCCGATCATCTCGCGGGTGATTTCGCTCGAGCATCCAACCGAGATCAAGGAAGGCATGGTGTTCGCGCTCGAAACCTATTGCCCGGCTACCGACGGCTTCTCCGGCGCGCGTATCGAAGAGGAAATGGTGGTTACCGACAAAGGCTGTCGCGTGATTTCGCTGTTCCCGGCCGAAGAACTGCCGATCGCGAACAGATACTGAGAATGGCATTGATGCAAAGCCCGCCCAGCGCCGCGCAAGCGCTGCGGCGCGGCTTGCGTGGTCGCTGCCCCGCCTGTGGCGAAGGCCATATGTTTCGGGCCTTCCTGAAGGTCGCTGACAGCTGCCCACATTGCGGCGAGGAGCTGCATCACCACCGCGCCGATGACTTCCCCGCCTATCTTGTGATCGTTATCGTCGGTCACATCCTGGTGCCGATCGTGCTGCTGGTGGAAACTGAAATCGCCCCGGCAATGTGGATCAGCATGACGCTGTGGCCGCTGGCCGCGCTGGTGATGGCGCTCGGCTTACTGCAGCCGGTCAAAGGCGCCGTGGTTGCTATCCAATGGTACGGCGGCATGCACGGCTTCGAGGAAGCCAAGAAAGCGCGCGCACTGACGGTTACGGGCAGCTAATCCTTTCTGGAACCAAAGCCGCCGTTGCTGCTTAACCTCCCCGATATCTCAGGGAGGCGACAATCATGGCTGACGGCAGCAGTGGCGGAGTTGGCGTGCTCGGCGTTCTGGTCGGCGCGCTCATCGTGATCATCGTGGGCGGCGGACTTTTGTTCGCGACGGGCAATCTCGGGCAGAAATCATCGACTGTGAAAGTCGAACTGCCGAAGATTTCCACGACCAAGTAGCGGCTCAGCTTTTCCCGCCTAACGCGCCTGCCTGCGCCATCGCCGCCGGCAACGCGACGCTCATGGAATCGACCATCGAGGTCGGAATCAAAATAGTGGCGCCGCGTTCCTTGGTGGTCTCGTAAATAATGTTCATGGCGCGCAGATGCAGTGCCGCGGGCTCACCGGCGTAAGTGCGTGCTGCCTCGACGAACTTCGCGGCAATCGCCGCTTCGGCCGAGCCAAGAATAACGCGCGCCTCTTTCTCGCGCTCCGCCTGGGCCTGGCGTGACATGGCGTCCTGCAGAGCAACCGGAATCGCCACGTCGCGGATTTCCACCGAGTTGACAGAGATACCCCAATCTGCGGTCTTGCCGGCGATCTCGGTACGCAGCACTTCGTCTGCGGCCTTGCGCTCAGCCAGGAGCGCCGACAGATGCGACGCGCCGATCATTTCGCGCAACGAGGTCTGTGCCACCCGATCGATGGCCGAACGATAGTCGGTGATGTTGAGCGCCGCGCGTTGCGCGTCGTGCACATGCCAGAAGACCACGGCGTCGACGTTGACCGGCACCGTGTCGCGCGTCAGCGCCTGCTCGGCATTGAACTGGGTGGTCTGGATGCGCTCGTCGATGACAGCGGTCACGCTGTCAATCACGGGAATGATCACAAACAGCCCCGGGCCTTTCACGCTCGATAATTTACCGGCACGCAGGATCACGAAGCGCTCCCAGTTGTTCGCCATCTTGAGCGAAAATGCGGTGAGCACAGCGAGAATGGCGAAACCGATGCCGGCCGCCTGAAGGCCTGCAACAAACAGCAGCGCACCGATGGCAGCGAAAATAATGGTGACAAGCGAGGTGATAGGATTCATGGCAAAGCTCCGCGTTGCAATGACAAGTCGCGGCGCAGTCGGCGACAACGCCGTGCACTGGAGATACGGCTTCCACGCGAAACTACAAGACGGCAGTACCGGATCGTCCCCGCTATTGCAGGAATTCAATTCCGTATTTGCCTGCAATTGCCTTGAAATCCGCTGACGGGCCGCCTTGTGCCGCCGCGGTCATTGCACCCGTGACCTCTTCGATGAACGCATCGAAGATGCCTCCCGGCGACGAGATGACGAGTTCACGGCCGGTTTCCGGACCGATGCTCTTGATGCTGTGCGGTGTGCCGCGCGGCGCAAACAACATTTCGCCGGGGCCGAGCATGAGCGTGGCCGCGCCCAGCTGGCATTCGTAGTGACCTTCGCAAATAATATGAATTTCGTCGTAGGTCGGATGCCGGTGCAGGCTCGCTGCCGCGCCCGGCGGCTCGATTGCCTCGCACAAAGTGTAGGCTCCGCCGGTTTCGGCGGCGCTGGTCTTGACCGTCAGCGTGATGCGGCCGAGCTGGTACGTCCTGCCCTCGCCGGGCCGGAAGTGTCGAGCCTGCACTACCATGATCACCCCCTCGCGCGCGTCAGGCTGAAGCCTTCTCCCTCAGATGCGGAAACCGCTCGCTCAAAAGTGACCCGGGATAGTAAGTCGGCTTGAACGCCGGATGCGCGCGAATATTGTCGAACCAGGTGACAACGCGCGGCAGATCCTGCCAATCCGGCATTCCGAGGTCACCCATACGGATGAGGGCCGGCATCGCCGCTACGTCGGCAAGGGTGATGTCCTTGCCAAGCAGCCAGGGGCCGCCGCTGCTCTTGATCTCTGCGTCCATTCGCTCATAGGCGCGGCGCAGACGGGCGAGCGCGGCATCCATTTCCGGCTTTGGAAACCCGGTCTGCCCCATGGTCAGCATGAATTCGCGGCGGATCGGCTTCGATTCCGCCATGGCGACGAAGGCGTCGCGGCTCATCTTCTGGAAACTCGGCAGGAACGCGAGGTTGAAGGTGGGCACGCGCACGGCGGCGGCTGGCATTTCATCGATAAAATGCATCAGCGCGCGCATACGGGCGCGCAGGACCGGATCTTCAGGCGTGAAACTGTCCTTCGGCGCAACTTCGTCGAGGTATTCGGTGATGACAGTGGAATCGATGACAATGGCGCCGTCGTGATCAAGCGTGGGCACAACGCCGTTGGGATTGAGTTTGAGGTAGTCGGGCTTGAGCTGGTCGCCTTCGAGCAAATTGAGTTTGACTTCGTCGAACGGAATTTTCTTGGCATTGAGAACAAAGCGGACACGTTGGCTGCAGGTCGACTGCGGCGCGTTATAGAGCTTGAAGGCCATTGCGAACTCCCGTTCAGCACTCACATCATCACGCCCGGAGAATGCCGCATGCGTTTGACGCATATCCACTATGAAGTTTACGGGCAATTTACTTGTAGTCGACACCCCGGCCCGGTTCACTGAAAACGTGCGCAGCCGCCGTTTTCCTCCCTATAGGCTTAGACGGCGGCGTGAATCCTCCACCTTATGCACACGGGCCCCGCAAGGGGCCCTTTTTTTTAATGCGCACATCGCGCAGGCGCGATGTGCGTTCCCCGCAAGGGGCCCTTTTTTTACGCATCGGTTGATTTGTCATCGCCGGGCTTGACGGCGAACGGATTACTCCAGCCCCGTGGACACATTCTTGTTTTCCGGCGTGAGCTTCATGCCGGCGGCAAGCGCCATCGTTTCGGCCAGAGCCGCGAAGTCCTTCTGCAGATATTCTTCCGGATTTTTCTGCAAGGTTGCGGCGCCAAAGTGGGTTTGCAGCACCTCGCGAGTCGCGGCCGTGACAGGCATCGGCACGTCCCATTCGCGACCGAGCTCAAGGCCAAGATCGAGATCCTTGCGCAGCAGTTCCGGCGTGAAGGTCGTGGTCCAGTCGAGATTGACCAGCGCCGGGGTCTTGTAGCGCGTAAACATCGAGCCCATCACGCCATTGTTCATGAACGCGAGGAAAGCGTGGCGCGGCACGCCCATCTTGTTGGCAAGCAGCGTGATCTCGATCAGGTTCTCGATCACCACGCCGAGCATGACGTTGTGCGCGATCTTGCAGATGCGCGCGAGTTCGCCGTCGCCGACATAAGAAACGCCCTGCGGCGCAAAAACTTCGATCAGCGGCATCGCGATCTTCGCATCGGCTTCCGGTCCCGACACAACCGACGACAGCTTGCCGGCCTTGATCACCTTGGCGTTGCCCGACACAGGGGCCGCCAGGAAGCTCACGCCTTTTTCGGTCAGGCGCTTGCGGATGGCGGCCGATTCCTCGACCGAAATCGATGAGCAGTCGACCAGCATCTTCGGCTTTTTCGTGCCGCTCAGCAGTCCATCCTTCCCGAAAACAACTTCTTCGACGTCCTTCCCGGTGGACACGATGGCGAACACCACATCGCAATCGGCAAGCTCGACAGGCTTGTCGACCAGCTTGCCGCCCTTGGCGGCGAGCGGTTCGGCCTTGGCGCGAGTGCGGTTCCAGATCGTCACGTCGTGGCCAGCCTTGAGCAGGCGCTCGGCCATGGGCGTTCCCATGCGGCCCGCCCCGATCCAGCCGATCTTTTGTGCAGTCTTCGACATCACGAAACTCTCCCGTTGAAACTTGACGCCGTCCAGGCGCGCGTGGCGGGGCTTTAGCCGGTCTGCCGCAATTGCGCCAGAGGCGACTTACCGGGCGAGAATCCGAAGGGACGCATGCTTGTGGTGGGCGTTCAAAGCGCATTATCCTTCCAGCAAGGCCGTTCACAAGGCCGCCCAGGGATCCGCGCTTAAACCGCCTTGGCCCACTTCGCGGGAGGACAACAGGCTCCGATGCAGGATGCCGTCACCACCATTGGCGTGACCGGCGCTGCGGCCCGTTCGCAAACCAGCGAGCGCCTGCGCCTGGTTGCGCGCAATATTTTCCCGTTCGTCGTCGTCGGTACGATATGGGAAATTGTGGCGTGGGCCGGCGTGTTCCCGCGCCGTCTGTTTCCGACACTGGAAGAGGTGGCGGCTTCCTTTGTGCATCTCACCGTTACGGGAATTCTCCCTCACCACGCCATCGAGACCGTCATCCGGCTGCTGAGCGGCTTTGCCTTGGCCGCGCTCTTTGGCGTCACCATCGGTGTGCTGATGGGGCGTTCGCGCCGCGCCGAGGATATTTTTCTTCCGTTGGTGAGCATTTGCGCGCCGATTCCCGGCCTCGCCTACGCGCCCTTGTTCCTGCTCTGGTTTGGCCTCGGCAACATTTCCGCCGTTCTGCTGGTCGGGTTCGTGTCGGCCTTCCCGATCATCTTCAACAGCTGGACCGGCGTGAAGGCGGTGAAAGAAATCTGGGTGCGCTCCGCGCAATCCATGGGCGCTGACGATCGGCGGCTGTTCAGCCACGTCATTCTTCCGGGCGCATTGCCTTACATTCTGACCGGCCTCCGGCTCGGCCTGGCACAAGCCTGGCGTATTCTTGTTGCGGTCGAGATGCTCGCCGCCGTGCCCTGGGGTCTCGGCTGGCTGATCTTCGGCGCACGGGAATTCCTCAACACAGATGCCATGCTGGCCGGCATCGCGGTCATCGCGCTCATCGGCCTCGGGCTTGAGAAATTCGTATTCCAGAAAATCGAGGACTACACCGTCGTGCGCTGGGGGATGGTCACCGCATGACCGAACAGGGACAACGCAATCGCTCGTTCATTCGCGCCGCGATCACGCTTGCGATCGCAGCGGCCATCTACGAAGCGCTGGCGCGCAGCGGCTATTTCGCGCCGGCCTTGTTGCCGACAATTCCGGCCGTCGCAAAAACACTGTTCGCGATGTTGGCCGATGGCAGCATCATCGAGCACGCCGCCTTCACGATGTACCGGGTGATGTTCGGTTTCGGCCTTGCGGTGGTCGTGGGCATCCCGCTCGGAATTTTGATGGCGCGCTTCAGTGCAATCGAGGGTTTCTGTCTGCCGCTTGTCAGCGCGCTGATGCCGATCCCTTCGTTCGCCCTGGTGCCATTGTTCATGCTGTGGTTCGGAATCGGCAACCTCACGACAATCCTCATCGTGTTCTATGCTGCAACGTTCCCGATGGTGTTCAATACCTGGTCCGGCGTGCGCTCCGTCAATCCGCTCTGGCTGCGGGCCGCCGGCGCCATGGGCGCCGATGAGAATTCCCTGTTCTGGAAGGTCATCATCCCGGGCGCCTCGCCTTTCATCATCACCGGCATGCGGCAGGCATTCCTGCGTGCCTGGATCGCCGTGGTGGGCGCCGAAATGATCGCGGCTTCCGACTGGGGACTCGGCTGGGTGATCTTCGACGCCAAGGAATTTCTCAACGCCGACATCATGCTGGCTTCGCTCGCCGTCATCGGCGCGATCGGTTACGCCTTCGAACGCCTGGTGTTTGGCTCGATCGAGCGCGCAACCGTGCAGCGCTGGGGCATGGTGCGCCTGGCCAAGGGTTAAGACGGTCTCACGAAAAAGCAGAACAACATGGTCCCGATCGAAATCAAAGACGTATCGCTGGTCTACGATACGCCCGGCGGCAAGGTCCCCGGCGTCAGGGACGTCAGCATTCATATCGATGCGTCGGAGTTCGTTTGCATCGTCGGCCCGTCCGGCTGCGGAAAATCCACGCTGTTGAATATCATCGCCGGCTTCCTGTCGCCGGCGGCCGGCGAAATCCGCATCGGCGGCAAACCGGTGACCGGGCACGGCATGGACCGCGGCGTTGTATTCCAGGACTTTGCCCAGCTCTTTCCGTGGCGCACGGCGCTCGGCAACGTTTCCTTTGGTCTCGAGATGAAGGGCTTGCCCAAGGACGAGCGCGACAAAATCGCGCGCGAGCAGCTGCGCCTGGTCAAGCTCGAGAAATTCACCGGCTCATACCCGCACCATCTGTCCGGCGGCATGCAACAGCGGGTCGCCATTGCGCGGGCGCTGGCATACAATCCGTCAGTTCTGCTGATGGACGAACCGTTCGCGGCACTCGATGCAATGACCCGCGACGACATGCAGCGGCTGCTCGCCGACGTGTGGCGGGAAACCCGCAAGACGGTGATCTACGTGACGCATAACGTGGCGGAAGCGGTCTATCTCGCCGATCGCGTGGTGGTGATGAGCGCACATCCCGGTACTGTGAAGAAGATCGTCAAGATCGATTTGCCACGCCCGCGCGACCCGTTAAGCGTGGAATTCGTCGAATGCCAGAAGGAGCTGCTGGGCTACCTCGGTCACGATGTCGGCGCCGAGGCCCCGGCAAAAGGCGCCAACGGCAAAGCCAAATCATAGGGAGGATCAACAATGACCATTGCAAGCAAGGGAATGACCCGCCGGCAATATCTGGCCGCGACCGGCGCCGGCGTGCTGGCGGCAGGCGTCGGTGCAAGACCTGCGGCTGCGCTGGAAACCGTGCGCCAGGGCTATCAAACCAACATGTGGGGCATGCCGACCTATTATCTGATGCGCTCCGGCCTGCTGGAAAAGCACGGCATCAAATTCGAGGAGTTCGCGGTGCCGTCCGGCAACCTCACCATGCAGCAGATGGTGGCGCGCCAGGTCGACCTGGGCACCTATGCCGGACCATCGCTCGCGCTCGGCCACGATAAAGGCGGGCTCGTGGGCATCGTGATGATCGAGTATGTCGGCAAGACCGCGCGCGTGATGGCGCGCAAGGATCTCGGCATCACCAAGGTGGAACAACTCAAGGGATTGAAAGTCGCCAACCAGAGCGGTTCGTCGACCGGCAATATCTTCGTCGACCAGATTGCCACCAAGGCCGGGCTCAAGAAAGGCGACTATCAGGAAATCCGCATGGACGTGAACAATATGGTGGCCGCCATGGCGGCCAAGACCGTCGACGCCATGGTCAATATCGAGCCCTATAACGCGATCGCGGAAGCTGATGGCCTCGCCAACACGCTGGTGGATTTTTCCAGCTTCGACAAGTTGCCGGTGTTCATGGCGGCAACGCCGGACTTCGTCGACAAAAGCCCGGATACCGTCATCGCCTATCTCAAGGCCTGGCTCGAAGTGGCGAAAGACTTCAAGACCCAGCCGGACAAAGTGGCCGACGTGATCTATTCGTTTTACACGTCAAAGGGCTATTCGATGTCGAAGGATACGTTTTCGAAGGCGTTGGCCCGCGTCGAGGTGCAGCCGGGCTGGCCGTCGGATATCGTTCCCTATATGCAGCAGCAGTCTGAAATCCTGCTCAAGGAAAACAAGATCAAGGCAATTCCCGACTGGAATAAAGCTTTGCGCACTGATTTTCTGAAGAAGGCCATGGCCTGACGATTCACAACGTTGCGACCAGGGCCGGCGCCGCGCGCCGGCCTTAGTCTTGGGAAGACCCGAAATCACGGAGTAATCTGAATGCCCGCCAATCCGCTTACGCAATCTGGAGAACCCGTCACCTGGAATTTCAAGCTGCTCGCGCAGAACGATCTCGGCGGCTTTGGCGGCATGGGCGAAGGCATGTCGGTGCAGATCGCCAAGGACGGACGCCGCATCATGTGGCTCGCGCACGAAAGCGCGCCAAAGAATTTCACCGGCGTCGATGTCTCCGATCCGCGCAATCCGAAGGTGGTGGTGCAGACCGACCTGCCGAAGCCGCACATGCGGTCGAACTCGCTGGAGACGGCCGGCGACATCATGGCGGTTGCCTACCAGACGCAGAAAACAGGACAGCAGCCGGCCGGGCTTGAGTTGTTCGACATTTCGGTGCCGGAGAAGCCGCGCTCCATTTCATTCTTCGACTGCTCGGGTCCGACCTCGCGCGGGGTGCACCAACTTTGGTTCTGCGACGGTGAATACGTGCACATGGCGTCGGGGTCGCCGGATTTCAAACCGAGCAACCCGAACGACGACCAGTTCTACCGCTGCATCGATGTGCGCGATCCGTCGAAGCCGAAGGAAATCGGCCGCTGGTGGATGCCTGGCACGAGCGCCACCGACAACGTCGCGCCGCCGCCGCGCCATCCGCTCGACAAGGGCTATCGCGCGCACAATACGAACGTCTATCCGCAGCGGCCGGACCGGCTCTACCTCTGCTACATCGACGGCGGCATGTTCGTGATGGACATCAAGGACAAAGCCAACCCGAAGGTGATCTCGCACTGGACCAATTCACCGCCCTATACCGGCTTCATGCACACGGCAGTGCCGCTGTTCGATCGTAACCTCATGCTGGTGACCGACGAGTCGACCGAAAACGCCGGCAAGGATTGGCCTAAACTGATCTGGATTCTGGACATGCGGGACGAAACGCATCCGGTCTCGATCTCGACCTGCCCGCTGCCGCCGGTGGACGCCTACAAGGATCGCGGCGGACGCTTCGGCGCGCACAATATTCACGAGAACGTCGCTCTGCCGACCTCCTGGCAGTCGGACCAGATCGTGATCGGCACCTTCTTCAACGGCGGGCTGCGTGCCTACGATATTTCCAATCCTTACCAGCCGCAGGAAGTCGGCACCTTCGTACCGCCTCCGCCGAAAGGCACCCCGGTCGGCGCCGTGCAGCTCAACGATGTGTTCGTGGACGAACGGCAGATCGTGTACACCGTCGACCGCCACACGGGCGGGCTGTACACGCTGGAGATGGATTTCTGATTCAAAGCCGTCATGCCCGGCCTTGTGCCGGGCATCCACGACTTTAGAGTCTCCGCAAGCAAGACGTGGATGGCCGGGACAAGCCCGGCCATGACAGGAGAATGAACGAGCTCTTTCCTTCCCCCGCCGCAGGGCGCTTCGGCCGCCGGCTCAAGCGCGCACGCGGCGCGCGTTTGCCGGTGACGGTGATCACCGGCTTTCTCGGCGCCGGAAAGACCACGCTGCTCAAGCGCTTCCTGACAACGCCGGAAGGCAAAGGCACCGCGGTGGTGGTCAACGAATTCGGCGCCACCGGCATCGATGACGCGCTGGTGCGATCGAGCGCCGACGAGACCGTGCTGCTGGGAAATGGCTGCCTGTGCTGCATCACGCGCACGGACCTGCAACAGGCGCTTCGCCGCATGGTGATCGAGCGCGAACGCGGCGAATTGCCGGACTTCCGCCGGGTCGTGATCGAAACCAGCGGGCTCGCGGACCCCTCGCCTATCCTGCAGACCTTCGCGACCGACCGGGCGCTCGGCGGCGTATTCCATGTCGACGCGGTGGTGACGGTGGTGGACGCCGAGCACGGCCTCGACACGCTGTCCTGGTCGTCCGAGGCGCGCAAGCAAGCCATGCTTGCGGACCGCCTGGTCATCACCAAGACCGATATCGCCGGCGAGGGTGTCGGCGCCGCACTCACCGCACGCTTGCGTGCGCTCAATCCGGGCGCCGAAATTCTGGAAGCCGTCAACGGCGCGCTCGATCCCACGCGGCTTACCGAGCCGGCTGCCGATCAACGCAATCCCTTCGTTGCCGACACCGCCCACGCGGACGGCATCGGCAGCTTTGTGCTGACCGGGAGCACGCCGATGCCATGGCCGGTGTTCGCGCGAACCATGGACACCCTGATGACGCTGCGGGGGCCGGACCTGCTGCGGGTGAAGGGTTTTCTCGACGTCGAAGGGTGCAAAGGCCCGGTGCTGGTGCAGTTTGTGCAGCACCTCGCCCATCCGCCGGTCGAGCTTGAATCGTGGCCCGACGGCAACCGCAACAGCCGCGTCGTGTTCATTACGCGCAATATTTCGGAGCAGCAGGTGCGCGATCTGCTGAAGGCAATTGACGCAATTGCCTAATTATTCGCGATCCCGCCCGGCGATTTCCGCCTGCCAGGGCGCAACCCGGCGCTCGACCCAGCCGATCAGCCAGTTCAGGCCGACCGCCATCAACATCAAGATGATGATCGGAACGAACATCGTGGCGGTGTCGAAGTTATTGGCGGAGTTGATGATCACCGCGCCGAGGCCGGAAATCGTGGTGAAGAATTCCGCGATCACCATCGCCACCACGGCGCGGCCCACGGCCAGGCGCACACCCGCCATGATGTAAGGCAGCGTTGCGGGCAGCACGATCCGCCGCAGGATGACCAGGTCAGGCGCCACGAAAGATTTTCCGACCTCGATCAGCGTCTTGGGTACGGCCACGACGCCGAGCCAGGTGTTGATCGTGATCGGGAACAGCGCCATCAGGAATACGACCGCGACCTTCACCGCGAAACCGAGGCCGAGCCACAGGATCAGCAGCGGCACCAGCGCCACCAGCGGCATGGCATAGCCGGCGGTGACGTAGATGCCGAGCGCGGCCTCCGCCACGCGGAAGCCGCCAATCAGCAGGCCAAGCGGCACCCCGAACAGAATCGCCAGCGCATAGCCGAGCAAGAACGGCCGCAGGGAGTCATAGAGCGCCGACCACAATTGGCCGGAAACCGCCAGCTCCCAGAACGCCACCGCAATGGCCGACGGATAGGAACCGAATACCGGATTGACCTGACGGCCGAAGATCTCCCACAAGCCCAGCGCGACAGTGATCGAGGCAAGCGTGATCACCCAGCGCGGCCATGGCTTGCGCTCCGCCGGACCGGCCTCTTCGGCCGCAGCGGCTTTTTCATTTCTGTTTGCGATATCGACCATCAGTGGACCGATGCGCCATCGTGGATCGCGCGCCACACCTTGTATCGCGTCTCGGCGAATTCCGGTGTACCGCGCACGATCCCGAGGTCGGGACGCGGGCGTTTGAGCGGCACATCCATGACTTCCTGCACGCGGCCGTGCTTCATCACCACGATGCGATCGGCGATCAATACCGCTTCATCGAGGTCGTGCGTCACAAATATGATCGTCTTGCCGGTGCGGGCGTGAATATCCAGCAGTTCGGCCTGCAGCGATTCACGTGTTTGTGCATCCAGCGCGCCAAACGGCTCATCCATCAACAGGACCTTGGGATCGATCGCAAGCGCGCGCGCAATTCCAACGCGCTGCTTCATTCCGCCCGACAGCTGATGCGGACGCCGGTTCTGCGAATCCTTCAATCCCACCAGGTGGAGATATTTTTCCGCGGTCTCGCGCAAGGGCGCGCCGCGCATGCCTTTCATTTCAAGGCCGAACATCACGTTCTGCAACGCAGAAAGCCACGGTAGCAACTCGGCGTGCTGGAAGACCATGCCACGGTCGTGACCACAGCCATTGACCTCGCGTCCGTCCACCGTAACGCGACCACTGGTTGACGCATCAAGGCCCATGGCGACCCGAAGCGCCGTGGTCTTGCCGCAACCGGACGGTCCGATCAGTGCAACGATCTCGCCGTCCTTGACGCTGAAGCTCACGCGGTCGAGCGCCTGCACATGATGAATCTCTTCATCCACGCGCAGCGTGAAGCGCTTCGACACGTCGAGGAAAGTCACCTCACCCATTCAGTTCTCCAGGATCGAACGCACTTAGTGGCCAATGACCTTGAGTGCTTTTTCACGGTATTCCGGCGCCGTCACGGTCTTGAGGTCAAGGGGCGCCTTCAGCCTGCCCGCCTTCACCATTTGCTCCTGTATCCATTGGATCTTATCCGCCGGCAGCGGCAAAGTCGGATCCACGGCGTGGTGTTGCACGGCATCATCATACACGAAGCCCGGGCGCGGATCGTCGGGCTTGGCGTGGATCAACTCGCGCGTGAGGGCAACGGTTTCCTCCCGGTGTGAGAGCGCGAAGCGCAACGCGCTCATCTCGGCAGCAAGGAACTTGACGGCATCGTCACCGCGTTCAGCCAGTTTTTTGGCACTGGATACCAGGCACACACGCAGGAAGTTCGGCACGGCATCGCGGCCGGCAACCAGCAGATGAATATTTTTGGGCATGACCGGCTGATATTCATTGGAAATTACCGCGGCATCGACCACCCCGCCGACCAGCGCCTGATACCGGTCGTTATCGCCGCCGACAGCTGCAAGTTTCACATCCGTATCCGCAACGCCATATTTTGCCAGTGCCGAGCGCGCCAGCATATCGGGCATGGAGTTCGGAGCGGATACGGCAATCTGTTTGCCCTTGAGGTCCTCGACCTTGCTGATCTTGTCGGTGGCGTAAATTGCATGCGGTACCACGATCCAGTGGCAGCCAAGCAACTTCACGTCGCCGCCCTTGGCGTCGACCGCGAAAACACCCTGCGGGCCACCCTCGAAGCTGTCCAGTTCACCGGCGATCAGCGCCTTGAGCGCGAGCTGGTCATCCTTGAATTGCGAGATCTCGATCTTCAGGCCTTGTTTTTTGGCGAAGTCACGCGTCGACACCATCAGGAAGATCCCGGCATCGCCCTTGGCGTTGATCAGGCCGTGCTTCCAGACTTTTTCCTGCGCGGGCGCTGAAGCGGACAAAACCGCAAAGGCTATAGCGACGACGATTGTGCCGATAGCGAACCTTTCGGACGCGGTGATGCGCATGGCGACATTCCTCCCTGAACCCAGGTTCCTTGTGGCCTCTGGACCGGGCCACTATTCCCGTGGGCTTAACATCTATTTTATCGCCAAGGGCGTTCCCAAGACCAGTGGGCGGGACTAACCTTTGTTCCGCAAGCGTCGCCAAAAGACGCGTAAGTAAAGGGGTGGGCGGCCGTAAGCCCCCGCCTCTGCAAACTGTTCAGGGAGCTGAACGCTATGAGCCAACGCTTTACCCTTACCGTCAACGGCACGTCCCACACGATTAACGCCGATCCGGACATGCCGTTGCTCTATGCGCTGCGCGATGATCTCGGCCTCAACAATCCGCATTTCGGCTGCGGGCTTGCGCAATGCGGCGCCTGCACCGTGCATCTCGATGGCCAGCCAACCCGCTCTTGCATCACCACGATATCGTCTGTCGGCGACGCCAAGATCACGACGCTCGCGGGCCTTGGGACCCCGGACAAACCACATCCATTGCAGACTGCTTATGTCGAGGAGCAGGTGCCGCAATGCGGCTACTGCATCAACGGCTGGCTGATGACGGCCGCCGCTTTCCTCCGCAACAAGAAGAACCCGACCGAGGCTGAGATCAAAGACGCACTCACCGGCCTCAAGTGCCGTTGCGGCACGCACATCAGCATTCTCAAAGCGGTCAAGCGTGCCGCCACGATGATGGGCTGAGGGAGAGCATCATGACAAAAATTGAAAAAAGCTCGTCTTTCACCCGCCGTTCGATCCTGCTCGGTGGCGGCGCCCTGGTCGTTTCGGTCGGTGCAGCCATATCGTTGGAGACGGTCCTGTCAATCGGCAAGGCACACGCGCAAGGCGCCAAGCCGCCGCTGACACCCGACCAGTTGTCGTCATACATCGCGGTGAACGCCGACGGCACCGTGTCTGCTTTCTTCGGCAAGATGGACATGGGGCACGGGCTGCATGTCGCCATCGGCCAGATCGTGGCCGAAGAACTCGATGTGCCGTTCAAAAGCGTCAAGGTCATCATGGCCGACACAGGCCTGACTGTGAACCAAGGCGGTGCCTCCGGCTCGACCGGAATTCAGGAAGGCGGCAAGCAGATGAGGGTCGCTGCGGCGGAAGCGCGCCGTGTGCTGGTTGAGATGGCGGCAAGCCAGCTATCCGTGCCGGCTGAAAAGCTTGTCGTGACGGATGGCGTAATCAACGCCAGCGACGACAAAACGAAGCGCGTGTCATACGCGCAATTGATCGGCGGGAAATATTTCAACGTCCAGCTCGACTGGAACAAGAAATACGGCAACCCGCTCTATGCGCCCGGCAAGGCCCAGCCGAAAAAGCCAAGCGAGCACAAAATCGTCGGCCAGCCGATCAAGCGCGAGGATGTGGCGCCAAAGGTCTTCGCTCAGGAGGACTTCGTCACCGATATGAAGGTGCCCGGTATGGTGCATGGGCGCATGATTCGTCCCGCAGTCGCCGGCAGCGTGCCGGTGAAGGTGGACGAAAGCTCCATCAAGGACATCCCCGGCGCCAAAGTGGTGTGGGACAAGGGCTTCCTCGGCGTGGTTGCCGACAAGGAATGGGATGCCATCCAGGCTGCGCAAAAACTGAAAGTGGAGTGGTCGGATTCATCGCCGCCGTTCCCGGATCAGGCCGGGCTCTACGACCACATCCGCAAGGCCAGTGTCCGCAAGCGGCAGATCGAAAAAGAAAACGGCAATGTCGACGAAGCGTTCAAGAATGCTGCGAAGGTGATCGAAGCGGAATACGAATGGCCGTTCCAGTCACACGCGAGCATGGGACCGGCTTGCGCCCTGGTCGAGATCAAGGATGGACAGGTCACCTGCTGGTCAGGCACGCAAAAGTCGCACTTCCAGCAACAAGGCCTGGCGTCAACGCTCGGCGTGCCGCTCGAAAGCGTGCGTGTCATCTGGAAGGCCGGGCCCGGCTCTTACGGCCGCAATGACGCCGATGACGCCGCTATGGATGCCGCCGTGATGGCGAAGGCGATCGGCAAACCTGTACGTGTGCAATACATGCGCGACCAGGGGACCGGCTGGGATCCGAAAGGCCCCGCCTCGGTGCACAAAGTTAGGGCGGCGATCGACTCCTCGGGCAAGGTTATCGCCTACGAGTTCATGACCAAGGCGTTTTCCCGTGTCGACGTCAATTCCAATGGCAGCAAGCCGTTCGATACACTGGCCGGCCAGGCGCGCGGTGGCGACCTCAAATCGGGCGATGGCTTCGGCGTTCCCGCCGAATCCTACGCCTTCGAGAACAAGCGGACCGGCTGGGAAACAATCCCGCCCTTGCTCGATCGCTCGTCGCCGTTGCGCACGTCGCATCTGCGCGATCCGGTCGGGCCGCAGATTCATTTCGCCAGTGAATCGTTCATCGATGAAGTGGCTGCAGGACTGAATGTCGATCCGATCGAATTCCGGCTTCGGCATGTCAAAGATCCACGCGACATCGCGCTGCTCAAGGCGGTCGCCGAAAAATCCGGATGGCAGTCACGGCCGTCGCCGCGGCGCGACCAGACCGGAAATAAAGTGTCCGGCCGCGGTATCGCATATTCGCAGCGAAACGGCACGCGGGTTGCAATTGTGGCCGAAGTCGACATCGATCGCTCAACCGGAAAAATCTGGGCTCGCAAATTCACAGTGGCGCACGATTGCGGGCAGATCATCAACCCCGACGGGCTGGTGAAATGCATCGAGGGCAATATTGTCCAGGGCGTCAGCCGCACCTTGTGGGAAGAAGTTACCTTCGACCGCAAGGCCGTGACCAGCGTGGACTGGCTGACTTATCCGATCCTCGACATCACCGAGACGCCCGGCGAGGTGAATGTCGTGCTGATCAATCATCCGGAGATCGCACCAACCGGTGCCGGCGAGCCGTCGATCCGTCCGGTGGCGGCGGCAATCGCCAACGCCATCTTCGACGCGACCGGCGTGCGCATTCGCCGCGTGCCGTTCTCGCCGGAACGGGTGAAGTCGGCGCTGAGCTGAGTCTATTGCTGTCGTCCCCGCGAAAGCGGGGACGACAGAACAGAGTTTAAACGACCGCCAGCCGTTTGACGCTCTCGCGCGCCGCCTTGATGACGTCAGGCACCGCAGCGTCGTTTCCGGGCGCCATGATGTGCACGCCGGCAACGTGCGGGATCTCCGCCAGCTCCCGTACGACGTCGATGCAAATACTGCGCCCCTCCGCCGCCGGATCGGTGGCGCGGTCCATGCGGTCGATGATCGTGTCGGGAATCACGGCACCGAACAGCTTTTCCTTGATCCAGCGTGCCGACTTGGCCGAGCGCAGCGGCACAATGCCGATCAAAAAGGACAGCTCATTCGCAAGGCCATGCTCGGCCAGCCGCGCCATGTAGCGGCGGACGACGCCGGCGTCCATACAGAACTGCGTCTGGACGAATTGCGCACCGGCAGCGGCCTTGGCTTCGAGGCTTGCAGGCTTCCAGCCTGGCTGTGGATCGATCGGATTGTCGGCGCTGCCGAGGAAAAAATCGGCTCGGCCGGTGAATTTACGTCCCGTCGGCAGCTCGCCGCTGTCGCGCATGCGGCGCGCGGTCTCGAGCAAGCCGCGCGGGTCGAGATCAAACACCGGCTTTGCATCGGGCTGATCGCCCACGCTGGGATCATCGCCGCGCAGCATCAGCAGATTGCGTATGCCGCATGCGGCCGCACTCATCAGATCGCTCTGCAAGGCGATGCGGTTGCGGTCGCGGCAGGTGAACTGCAGGATCGGCTCGATCCCCTGCTCGACCAGCATGGCGGCAGACGTCACCGCACCGAGATGCGGGCGCGCGCCGGCGCTGTCGGTGATATTGACCGCGTCGACGAGACCCTTCAGCGGCAGCGCTTTGGCCAGCAATTCATTGCGGTCCACTGTCACCGGCGGCGTTACTTCCGCTGTGATTACAAAGCGCCGGGCGCGAAGTTTGTCCTGGAGGCTGTTTTTCACCGAAACCACGTCGCAAAATTGAGTGGACGTTGCAAGGGCAACAATGGGAAAAACAGCAGCGGCAACGATCCCGCACGCATTGGCAGGTGGCAGTGTTTCAGCTGGCGAAATCAACGGCCGATTTAATCGCTCCGATTGACGACGGCTGCATGCTGGTTGTACCGCGCGAAGTATCCGGCGTGCCGATGGCGGCGACGCGCGCTTTGATCAAGCGCGGCGTGAAACGGCTGCACCTGGTGGCGCTGCCGACCTCGAGCCTGCAGGCCGACCTGCTGATCGGCGCCGGCTGCATCGCGACGCTGGAAACCAGCGCGGTCAGTCTCGGCGAATTCGGGCCGGCACCGCGTTTCAATGCAGCAGTGACATCGGGCGCGATCGAAATGAAAGACGCCACCTGTCCGGCACTGCATGCGGCGTTACAGGCCGCCGAGAAGGGCGTGCCGTTCATGCCGCTGCGCGGGCTGATCGGATCCGACGTCCTGAAATATCGCAGCGACTGGAAAGTGGTCGACAGCCCGTTCGGCAACGACGACCCGATTGTGCTGCTGCCTGCCATCAAGCCGGACGTCGCGCTGATTCACGCGCCGATGGCGGATCGCTTCGGCAATGTCTGGATCGGGCGCCAGCGTGAGCTGGCCACGATGG
>Ga0265325_10000317_pt1 | contig 34016 bp, 26 predicted proteins | sample 41420metaG_FD_202090 | JGI IMG/M metagenome (GOLD analysis project Ga0265325, IMG submission 202090) | Rhizosphere microbial communities from Carex aquatilis grown in University of Washington, Seatle, WA, United States - 4-14-20 metaG | ecosystem: Host-associated > Plants > Roots > Rhizosphere... | reverse complement strand
CAGCGCATCCAGTCGCGCGCGCTGCTTGGGGGAGAGTTCCTGGGAGTGGAGCGAGATGCGTGCGATCGCGCCGAACGGCTTCTTCGTGATCTCGGCCTCCTCCGCGGCCGGGGCAGGCGCCGCTGATTGAAGGCCGCCGGTCTCGACAGCGGTCCCCGACGCGGGCACCGTGGGCTGAACGGCAGGAGCGGACTCCGCGGCAACGACGGGAGCTACACGCGGAGCGGCGGCCGCTTCGGCGGCGACCACGGGCGCTCCCTGGAGGGCTGCCAGCTGTTTGGCCATGAGCTGGAGTTGCTGCTCGATAATCCATTGCATCGTCCCGGATGATGCCGTGGTCGCACCGGCTGCGCCAGCCGGCGCCGGGGGAGCCACCGCGACGGGCACTGGTGCGGCGCTCGCGCGCACCACGGCGGGCTGCGACACGGTCGCGGCAGCAGGCGCGGCTGGCGGCGGGGGCTGGGCGGCTTCCGCGGGAAGCTGTTTGCCGATGTGCTCCGCAAGGGCCCGGATGGTAGGCATCTCTTCGAGCAGCTGCCGGAAGGTCACTTTCACCGATGTCTTCTTTTGCACCGCGAGCGCGACCTGCGTCAGAAAGAGCGAGTCGAGCCCGAGCTCGAGATAGCTCGTATCCAAGTCGCCTTCGCCTATCTCGATTCCCGACGCATCTTCGAAAACTTGACGGAGATCGTCGGCGAGCCGCGCGACTCGCGATGTAGCGGGGGAGGGCACCATGACTGTCTCCTGTGGCGAAACGGTGGCCGTCGCGTCGGCGGCCACGGCCGGCGTGCGGGCAGGGTCGATCCAAAAGCGTTGACGCTCGAAGGGATAGGTGGGAAGCGGCAGGCGACGCCGCCGCTGTCCACGCCAAAATGCGTCGGAGTCGATACGAACTCCGGCGGACCAGAGCTGGCCGACCGCCGAAAGCAGCGTGCTCCACTCGGTCTCCGCGGAGTCGTTCAGCGACGCAACCGCCACCTGCCGCGTCCTGTCGGACACTTGCTGCCGGGCGAGGGTGGCCAGGGTCCCACGCGGGCCGACTTCGAGCAGCATCAGCCCCGGCTCCTTCCAGAGCGTCGATACCGCGTCCGCAAACCGCACGGTCTCTCGAAGATGCCGTCCCCAGTAGGCGGGATCTTGCGCTTGTTCAGGCGTGATCCACGTGCCGCTGAGCGTCGACACGAAGAGGATTCGCGGCTCGGAGAGCGGAATGCGCGCGACCAGCTGCGTGAAGGGCTCCACCACGGGGTCCATCATCGGCGAATGGAAGGCGTGCGAAGTGTGCAGTGCTTTGCACACGACACCGTGAGCTTCCACGCGCGACTGAAACTCGGCGACGGCGGCCGTCGGGCCGGCGACGACGCAGAGCGAGGGGCCGTTGTCCGAGGCAATCGACATTCCCGGCCCGAGTCGCGCCGCGATGTCGCGCACGGGGGCTCGGACCGACAGCATTGCCCCGGCGGGCTGGTCGAACATAAGCCGTCCGCGGGCTCCTACGAGACCCAGCGCGTCCTCCAGCGACATCACGCCGGCCAGGACTGCGCAGACGAATTCGCCGATACTGTGGCCGACCATCGCGGCCGGCGTCACGCCCCAGGACTCCCAGAGCCGCGCGAGCGCATAGCCTATTGCGAAGAGCGCTGGTTGGGTGAAGCGCGTCTCGCGCAACGACGCTGCCGCGAGGTCGTCTTCGCCGGGCGCTGGGAAGAGTACCGTTCGTAAGTCCCGACCGAGCAAATCCCCCAATCCCGCGGCGCACCGGTCGATTTCTGCACGAAAAAGGGTCGAGTCGCGGTACAGCGCAGCGCCCATTCCGACGTATTGCGCGCCTTGTCCTGGGAACATGAACGCCACCGAGGGCTCTTGTCCATCGAAGGCGCGTGAAGGCGAGGCTTTGCCAGTCGCACCGAGGAGCTCCGCTGCGTCGCGCGGGCTTTTGGCCACGACCGCCCGCCGATGACGAAAGTGCCGGCGCCCTGTTTGGAGCGTGAACGCGACGTCCGCCAGCGAACATTCGGGGGAGCGCGCCAGCCGCTCTCCTAGCGCGCGCCCCGAAGCTTCGAGCGCTGACTCCGACCGCGCCGACACCATCAGCAGCTGGAACGGCCCGGCCGCGTCGGGCGCCTCCCGCGTCGGCGCTTCCTCGAGCACGGCGTGCGCGTTCGTCCCGCCGACTCCGAACGAGCTGACGCCCGCGATCCGGGGGACCTGCGACCGAGGCCAAGGACGGAGCTCGTTCGACACGAAGAACGGACTCGCCGCAAAATCGATTTTTGGATTTGGGGACTTGAAGTGAACCGTGGGTGGGATCACCTCGTTCGAAAGCGAGAGCGCCGTCTTCATGACGCCCGCCACACCGGCGGCGATTACCGTATGCCCGAGGTTGCTCTTGATCGATCCAAGTGCGCAAAAGCCTGTATCGCTCGTGTGGGCCCGGAAGGCGCGCGTCAGGGCCTCGACTTCGATAGGGTCGCCCAGCGGCGTCGCCGTGCCGTGCGCTTCCACGTACGAGACGGCGCGCGCGTCGACTCCCCCGTCGGCCTGGGCCATGGCGACGACGGTCGCCTGGCCGTCGATGCTCGGCGCCGTGAAGCTCGCCTTGGACGCCCCGTCGTTGTTGAGTGCGACTCCGCGGATGATCGCATGGATCGTGTCGCCGTCCCGGAGGGCGTCGTCGAGCCTGCGCAAGACCACCAAGCCCGCCCCGTCGCTGAACACGGTTCCCTGCGACGCGGCGTCGAACGAACGGGTGTGCCCGTCGTTCGAAAGCATTCCCCCTTCCTGATAAAGATACCCGCTGCGGACCGGCACCGTGATCGACACGCCCCCCGCAAGCGCCACGTCGCACTCTCCGGCTCGCAGGCTGCGTACTGCTTGGACGATCGTCACGAGCGAGGTCGAGCACGCGGTGTGGATGCTCAGGGCAGGACCGGTGAGGTCGAGCTTGTGCGCAAGGCGCGTCGCTACGTAGTCCTTCTCGTTGCCCACCATCGCCTGGAACGCGCCCATCGCCTCGACCAGATCGGGTCGGGTGACGACGTTCTCGCTCCAGTAGGTGTCGTTGTACTTGCCGGCGAAGACCCCGATTCGCCCGTCGAAAGACTCCGGCACGTGTCCGGCGTTCTCGAGAGCTTCCCAGCCGAGCTCCAGCAAGATCCGCTGCTGCGGATCCATCACCTCGGCCTCTTTCGGCGGAATGCCGAAGAACGCCGCGTCGAACAAGTCGACATCGTCGAGCACGCCGCGAGCCTTCACGTAGCTCGCGTCGCTGCGCACCGCCGCCGGGATCCAAGGATCGAGCTCGCCTTCGCGGAAGAAGCGGACGGTTTCGCGGCCCTCGCACAGCACCTTCCAGAGAGCGTCGACCGAAGTCGCTCCGGGGTACCGCGCCGCCATACCGACGATCGCCACGGCGGCCCGTCCACCGCCGGCCGAGCGCCCGTAACGTTCGATCCTCGCCGCGAGGTTGCGCGCCGGATCGGGCCGATCGAGCGCGGCTGCGAGAGCCCTCGGCGTCGCGTGCTCGAACAGCGCGACCGGCGGCACGTCGAGCCCCAGCTCGCGCCGCATTCGCCCCGCGGCCCGCATGGCCAGGAGCGAGCTCGCTCCGAGTTCGAATACGTTGTCCGTCGCTCCTACCGGAGATACGCCCAGGCATTCGCTCCAGAGGTTGCATAGCGCGCGCTCGCGAGCCGTCGCCGGCGCCACGAACGAATTCGCGAGCTCGGGCCGACTCGTGGGGGGTGCGGGCAGCGCGCGGACATCCACTTTGCCGTTGTGGGTGAGCGGAATCGCGTCGAGCCAGACGAACGCCGACGGCACCATGAAGGCCGGAAGCACTTCGGCGAGCGCGTCGCGGAGGACCGACGCACGCGGGCGCTCACCCTTTGCCACGACGTAGGCGACCAAACGCTTGGCGCCGGGCGTGTCCTCGCGCGCCGTGACCACGGCGTTCTTGACTTGGGGGTGGTTCGTCAGTGCCGCCTCGACTTCGCCCAGTTCGATGCGGTAGCCGCGGATCTTCACCTGGGTGTCGGCGCGACCCACGAAGTCGAGCGTTCCGTCCGGCAGAAACCGCACGAGGTCGCCGGTTCGATAGAGCCGCTCGCCCGCGCGGAACGGGTCAGGAACGAAGCGCTCCGCGGTGAGCTCGTTTCGTCCGAGATACCCCCGCGCCAGACCGTCGCCCCCGATATAGAGCTCTCCGACTTCGCCGATCGGCACGAGCTCGCGATTCGGATCGAGCACGTACACGCGCGTATCTCGAATGGGACGGCCGATAGGGATTGCCCGCAGGCCTTCGGGCAGAGGACGCGCAATCGAATGGCAGGTCGCGAACGTGGTTGTCTCGGTCGGTCCGTAGCCGTTGATGATCTCCGTGTGAGGCATCGCCTCGAGCGCCCGCCGCACGTGCGTCACGCTCAGCGCCTCGCCGCCGGTGAGCAGCTGCCGGAGACCCGCCAGCGAGCGCGCATCCTCGTCGACGACGGTGTTGAACAGGGCCGCCGTGAGCCACGCGGTGGTGACCCCATATCGCTCGATGCAGTCTCGAAGCCCGCGCGCCGTCGGGACCGCCTCCGGATGGAGCACCACTTTGCCGCCGAGCAACAGCGCGCCCCAGATTTCGAACGTGGACGCGTCGAACGCGAGAGGTGCCGCGTGAAGCAGCACCTGGTCCGGTCCGAGATGGACGTACGACACCTTGCGAACGAGCCGGTTGATCGCGCGGTGGACGACTTCAACCCCCTTGGGTGTTCCGGTCGATCCCGACGTGTACATGACGTAGGCGAGCCGATCCGCGCCCACTTCGATGCTCGGCGCCTGCTTCGACTCGCTTCCGATCGAACCCGCGTCCCGGTCGACGAGCACTAGCGACGGCGCCGACTGCCCGAGGAAGTCCCGCAGCGAAGACTGCGTCACGACCACGCCCACCGAGGCGTCTTTCAGCATGAAGTCGATCCGCTCGCGCGGATAGTGCGGGTCGATGGGTAGGTAGGCTCCGCCGGCTTTCAAGATCCCCAGCACCGCAACGATCGAGTCGAGGGTCCTCTCCAGGCAAAGGCCCACGCGCACGTCGGGGCCCACCCCGCGCCCGCGCAAATGGTTCGCTAGCCGATTCGCGCGGGTGTCGAGCTCGTCGTACGTGAGGTTGCCCGTCGCAGAAGCGACGGCGACAGCGGTCGGACGCTCGCGGGCCTGCTCCTCGAACAACTGGTGAACGCACGCGTCCCGGCGGTCGAAGACGTCGGTCGAGTTCCATTCGACGAGAAGACGTTGCCGGTCCTGGTCGGAAATCGCGCTCATTGCGGAAGCTCCACGGCGGTGTGCGCGTGATCGAGCTCGATCGAGTAACGGCCCGATAGCCGAAAATCCTTAGGGAACTCGGAGCCGAGGCTTCGCCTCAGCCGTAAACCGAACGTCCCTCGGGCGTCGCACTCGGAGGCGATCCATTCCAACTCGGCGTCTTCGAAGTCGAAGAAGACGCGCGCGCACGGATACAGGCATTTGAACAGGCTCTCTTTGGCCGAGAAGGCCACCGTCCCGAGCTCTCTTCGGCGCTCGCCTTCCACGCGACCGCGCTCCGTCGTGTCGAGCGCGAGCGGAATCGCCTCGCTCCACGCGTCATCGTCGAAGACCGGCTCCGAATCGACACCGAGAGATCGTAGGTCCGTCGCTCTGGCGACCGCGGCCCACGCGAAGGAATTCGAGTGCGTGATCGACCCCACGAACCCCAGCGGCCAAATCGGCGCACGATCGCGGCTCACGCCGACGGTCACCTCGCGCGATCCCGCGTCGATCAGGGCCTGCGTGGCGCACTGCCGACCCGCGGCGAATTCTTGGAGCCGCTTGTCGCGACCGCGCGGTGCGCACGGACCGCTCGCCGGCTCGCAGACCTCGTTCGTTGCGCGCGCGCGGACCAGGGGTCCAACGATTGAAGGTGGATGGGCCCACCCTCGGCCACGGCTGCTGCGCGATGCGATCACGGACAATGGCAAGATGATACGCAACTCTCCGGCCGAGTGTCGATTGCTCACCGTTACGCGCGCGGGAATTCCGCGATTTAATAACGTACAAATGCGCACGTTCGAACGGCGTGTCGCAGCAGGCTCTTCCCCAAGATTGGGAGCCGACAAGGACGATGTGCGATGCTCCGCCCGCCGCCCTCGTAGTCCTCCGTGAGGCCTAGCTGAGCCAGTAGGTTCGCACGAAAAAATAGACTGTCATTCCCCAGGCGATCACCAGCACGAGGGTTCGGACGTGTTTCGCGTCCACCCGCCGCGCAATGGTCGCGCCCGCGTAGCCGCCGCTGATGCCACCGGCGATCATCACGACTCCCGGACCCCAGTCGACCATCTTCGCGACGACGAACGCGACGACGGCGATTCCGTTGACGAGCGTGGCCAGCACCGTCTTGATGCCGTTCATCTTGTGGATGTCGGTCATGCCGAGCAGCGAAAGGACGGCGAGCATCATGATGCCCATGCCGCCTCCGAAGTAACCGCCGTAGATGCTGATGAGCAGCTGGGCGACCACGGCGACCGACAGCGGCGCCTGGACGTCCCGCATTCGCGCTCGAATCGCGCCGCCGGCGGAGAAGAGCACCGTGGCGCACAAGAGCAGCCATGGAATCAGCATCACGAAGGAATGCTCCGGCGTTCGCAGAAGCAGAATGGAGCCGGCGAGCCCCCCCGCGAGCGCGGCCGCGCCCAGGGGAACGAGCTCGTGCCGCGCGTCGATGAGCTCACGCCGATAGGCGATGGCGCTCGCGGCGCTTCCGGGCCACAGCGCGACCGAGTTCGTGGCATTGGCCGGGATGGGAGCGACGCCCGAGAAGAGGAGGGCAGGGAACGCGACGAAGCTGCCGCCGCCCGCGACGGAGTTGAGGCCGCCGCCGATGGCCGCCGCAGAGAACAGGAAAAGGCCTGTGCCAGGGTTCACGAGGTTCCAGCACCGATACGGGTGAACAGGAGCAACTTGTAATCGGAAAGTGGCGCGAGCCACGGGGCGCGTTCGAGCAGCCGCTCGCCCGCGGCAAAAACGGGCTCGACGATCGAGCGCGGCAGATCGCGCACGCTCATCGCGAGGCGCACGGGGACGAACCCCATCCGGTCGGCGCGGACGAGCGATAGTCCGGCGCCATTTGCAGATGCAACCCACTCTTCGACGCCGAGGTCGAGGACACGGCGCAAGAGCGGCGAGCGGTGAATCGGCTCGAGGAGAAGCACTCGACCCCGGGGACGAACCAGTCGTGCAACGTTGGCCAGGGCGCCCTCGAGCGACGCGCGGTCACGGCACGCGACCGACAGGCATCCGAGTACGACGGCGTCGTCGAAAGTTCCCGCGCCGATCGCGTCCAGCCCGGCCAGCACGTCACCCTGCTCGAAGTGAACGATCCCCGAAGACACCAATGCGCCCGACTCGCTTCGCGCCGCTTCCACTGTCGCGGCGGAGAAGTCGACACCGACGACGTGCTGCGCCCCGAGATCTTCGGCGAGCCATCGGCTCATTCGGCCCACCCCGCAGCCGATGTCGACGACCCGACGGCCGTTCATGTCGCCGAGCGAGCGGCCAACGACGACGCGTTGCCGCTCGTCCCACAGCGAATTGAATGTGTTCGACGGCCACAGCGACCGCGCCATGCCCCGGCGGGCCGAGGCGCGCGCGTCCCAGTACGATGAAGCGCCGTAGAGAGCGTCGCGCCCACGCCGCTCTTCGAACAGCTGCCGGATGCCTGACGAGCCGGTCCTTGCCGGCCGTCGCCGCTGGCCGACCTCCAAGGGGCGAGTGGTTCTCAAGCGCCCGACTCCGCTTGCGCCTCGTCGCTCGTATCGATTTGGATGCGCGCAAGGGCCGCGTCCGCTCGGGCCGTTGCTTCATCGCGGGTGGTCCCGTGCGCCAGCGCGTACGCGGCGCGCTTCGCTGCGTCGGTGAGGGGCATGACGCGCCCTCCCACGGGCGCGAAGACTTGCGCGTCGTCCACGCCCGCGATGTGGCGCGCCTCGGAGAGACCGCGGATCGCGCGCACCGGTCCGGGGCGTCCCACGAGGAACTTCGCGATCGCACCGCCGTAACGAGGGGCGACGACCCCCTGCCGCTCGAGTGATGGGTCGCCGATAGCGACTCCGAGCACTCGATCGTAGAGGTCGACGCCGCTGGCGAGCTTGGTCACGTCGGCGTCGAACCCTCCTCCCAGGCGTGCGGCCGTCTCGAACAGCCAACATCCGTTCTCGGCCAGCGCCACCTGCGAGTAGCAGGGGCCTCGAATGTGACCGAGCGCCGCCGCGCCTCGCCTCGCTTCTTCGACCACCCGCGTCTCGCTTTCCGGGGGCAGCCCCGAAGGATACGCTTCGGCGATCATGACTCCGAGCGGTCGCTTGCCCGGGACGGTCAGCCGCTCGGTGACGCAATAGTTTACCAGGCGGCCATCCTCGATCCATCCGTTGACCGAATATTCGCGACCCTCGAGCCACTCCTCGACTACGACGACGGGAAGTCCCGCGCTCGACGAGACGGACTTCGCTTCGTCGAACGCGCGCCCGAGCTCCGCATCGCCGTCGACCCGCGCGACGCCGCGCTGGCCCCACCCGCGCGACGGCTTGACGACAAATGGGAAGGCGCGCTCGGCTACGAACCGGCTGGCCTCGTCGAGCGTCGCGCACCGCGCGAAGGCAGGCACCCTAAGGCCCGCGGCTTCGTAGCGGGCGCGCATCGCGTCCTTGTCCTGGCAGAGACGCACGGTCTCGGGAGCTGCGTAAAATGGGAGACCGAGGCGCTCGGCCGCGAGCGCCGTCGCCTTGAGCGACACTTCGCTTCCCGTCGTGGTGATTCCGGCCGCGTTGCTCCGCCGCACGAGGCTGACGAGACCGTCGACGTCGTGCGTCGATACTTCCTGGAATTCGTCGCAGAGAGCCACCGCGATGGCGCGCGGATTCGCGTCCGCGCCAATCACATGGAGGCCTCGACGTTTGGCAGCACGCACGAGGGATAGCTGCGGAAACCCGCAACCGACGATGACGACCCGAGTCACGACGGCGCCCCCGACGTCGAGGCCGACTCGCTCGCCGCGCGAGAGCCGGTCGAAGCGCGACGGAGTTCGTCGGCCACCGGAGGTTCGTCGAAGTTGATTCGCTCAGCGATGTTGTAGAGGGGTCGCGCCTGCGCCTGCACGTAGATGCGGGCGATATACTCCCCGATTACGCTCGTGGCGATGAGCTGCACGCCCCCGAGAATGACGACCGCCGCGAACAGCGACGGCCACCCCATCACGCCGTAGTTCCACACGAGCTTCCGCGCGATGACCCATGCGCCCAGGCCAAGTCCGCAGATCGCGAAGAGAGAACCGAGGGTGCCGATGTAGCGGAGCGGCTTGCTCGAGAATCCAACGATCAAGTCGAACGTGTGGTTCAAGAGCTTCGTGAAGTTGTAATGGGTCGAGCCGGCGTGCCGCGCCTCATGGCGGACGCGCACGGTCCCGATGCGCGCCCCGCTCCAGACGAGGAGCGCGCTGAAGAACTTGCGCCGCTCGGGCAGCGCCGCGACCAGTCGAGCGATGGGCGCGCTCATCAGTCGGAACGTCGACACGTCCTCGGGGAGTTCGATCTCCATGAGCGAGCGCATGCTCCACTGCATCGCGCGAGACGCGCCAACGCGAAAGAGCGAATCGCGCCGCTCCTCGCGCACCGCGTAGACGACGTCGAAGCCTTCCTCCATCTTCGCGATGAGCGTAGGGATTTCCTCGGGCGGATGCTGGAGGTCGCCGTCCATCTGGATGAGCCACCGGCCGCGGGCATTCAGGTAGAGTGCCTCGACTGCCGCTTCCTGCCCATAGTTTCGCGCAAAGCGCACGACCCGGATTCGGCGGTCGCGGGCGCCGAGCTTGGACAGCAAGAGCGGTGTGCCATCGCGCGAACCGTCGTCGACGAAGAGGACCTCGAAGGGCGCCCCCACCTTTTCCATTACGCTCACGACGCGGGAGGTCAGCGCCTCGACGTTCCCCTCTTCGTTGAAAACGGGCACCACGACGCTGTACGCGACCGGCTGACTCATGGGTGAAGCGCTCAACGGGGGCTCGCACGGCAGGGTAGCGCGCTTCACGCAGTCGTGGCACGCACTTCCGCGGCCGAGACCAATGCATCTCCTCGAGCGCGTCGTCGAAAGCCCCCACGAGTGTGCGTACCTCCCTGCGGAGAGCGCCAGTCTGGAAGTAAGCGTCATGCTCGACGTCACCCCCCTCGAGATGGAGTCGCTCCTCGAGCGGGGTTGGCGCCGCTTCGGCCCCGCCTACTTCCGGCCAGCATGCGCGTCATGCGCCGAGTGCGTGAGCTTGCGCATCGTCGCCAAGCGCTTCACCCAGAGCAAGAGCCAACGGCGTGCGGCTCGAGCGTGCGCGCGTTTGCGGCGTGTCGTGGGCGTCCCACGCGTCGACTCCGAGCGCCTTACGCTCTACGCAAAATGGCATGCGGCCCGCGAGCGCGCCCGAGGCTGGGAGCCCAACCCCCAAACTCGCGACCGCTACGCGCTCGAATTCGCATTTCCTCACGAGTGCGCGCGGGAGAGTGCGCTTTACGACGACGCGGCCGGCGGACGGCTCGTCGGCGTCGGGCTCTTCGACGAAACACCGAACGCGCTGTCGGCGGCGTTCTTCTTCTACGATCCCGAGTACGCGGCGATGTCGCCCGGCACGGCGAACGTGTTGTCGCTCGTCGACGAAGCGCGAGCGAGCGGTCGCGACCACGTGTACCTCGGCTTCCGCGTGGCCGGGTGCCGGTCGCTGCGGTACAAGGCGTCTTTCCGGCCGCACGAATTGCTGCACGGCCGGCCAGCGGCCGGTGAGCCGGTGCTCTGGCGGGAGGCGCCCGAAGCGAGTCTCCCCGTGGAGCGCGGCGAGTGAGTCGCCGAACGGCGCGCTTTCGGCCGGGTCAATCCCTGCCCGCCCGTGCGAGAAAGCTCCTCAGCTTGCTCATGTCTAGTGGCTTCTCGAGGCACTGATTCGCCACGCTTGCGAGAAACGCCCGCGCCCGCGATGTGAACGCCCCGCCCGTCATGAACACAATCCGCCCTGCGAGCTTGGGGGCGGCGCGCACCACCTCCGCGTAGAGGTCCATTCCCGTCATCACCGGCATCAAGAGATCGCACAAGATGACGTCGTACCGCTCGCCCGCGGAGATCCTCTCGAGCGCCTGCTTCGCGTCCGTCACGACCTCGACCTCATTGTCCTCGGAGAGCGAGCGCGCGATCGCCTCGCCCACGAGCCGTTCGTCGTCGACGATGAGCAGGCGCGCTCGCTCGAGTCTCGCCGCATGCTGAGCGCTCGAAGGCGCCGCCGACCCGCGCCACGACTTGGCCGGCGGAAGCACGACGCGAAACGTCGCCCCCTTGCCTAGAGTGCTCGAGACTTGGATATCCCCCCCCAGGCCTCGGACTGTTCCGTGCGAGATCGCCAGGCCCAAGCCGGTTCCGTGCTCGCCTTTCGTCGTGAAGAATGGGTCGAAAATGCACGGCATGTCGTCGGGCGAGATGCCCGAACCCGTGTCGCTCACTTCGACCACCGCATTGCCCTGTTCGTCGGTTCGCGTGCTTACACGGATCTCTTGTCGGTCAGCATCGCCCTCAGGGATCGCCTGCGCGGCGTTCACCAGAAGGTTGAGGAAGACCTGGCCGAGGCGTCCTTCATTGGCGTCGACGGGCGGCACTTCCCCCAGTCGCTTGGTGAGTCTCGCCCGGTGCCGGATCTCGTGCCATGCCATCTGCACCGCGCTCTCGACGATTCCGCGCACGTCCGTCATTCCGCGCTGCTCCACGTTGCCCTGGGAGAAGGTGAGCAGGTCCCGCACGATTTGTCGGACCCGGTTCGCGCCGTCGACCGCGTGCTGCAGCGACTGCACGAGAGCCGCGAGGGCGCCGTTCCCACTGTCATGCGCAAGCGCGGCGATCGGGTCGTCACTCGCGCTCGCGGCGCGCAAACGCCGGAGAACGTGGTCGAGATTGACGAGCAGGTACGTCAGCGGATTGTTGATCTCGTGGGCTACCCCAGCCGACAGGGTCCCGAGCGCTGCCATTCGATCGCGCTGGAGGAGCTGGTATTCGAACGCCGCTCGCTCGGTCACATCGCGCGCGACGAGCAGCGCCGCGTCCGTTCCCTCGAAATCGACCCGGGCTCCGACGGCCTCGGTGGTCCGATAGCCCCCCCCTCTGCGGCACCACCGCAGGCCGAACATCCCAGCCCTACCGCTCGCGTCTAAGGTGGTGAAGCGTTCGGCGGCGGTCGCCCGGTCGTCGGAATGGAAGAGGTCCATTAAGGGATTCCCGACGAGCTCGGCGCCGGACCCGAGGCCGATCGCCCGGGCCACCGCCGGGTTTGCGTAAAGTACGCGGCCTTCGCGGTGCAACACGACGAAATCGGGCGATATTTCGATGAGTGTTCGGAACGCGGCCCGGGCGCCGCGCAGCGCCTCGTCAGAGTCCTTCGCCGTGGGCTCGATGGCTGCCCGCGCCATCGTTCCGCTCCCGAGATTCGGATCGACGGATGGCTCGGTCAGAAGTTCGACGGGATCGGCGGGGGTGCGGTTCATGGGCTTCGCTGCTCGCGCATGCATGGAAAGGGGCGCGCACGAGCGCACGGAAAGCTGTGGGACCGGAGGCCCCCCCCCTCAAGCTGTGCGGTCCATCAAAGCCTGTCTCGCGACGAAAAATAACTGCGCAGATGAGCCGGAAGGGTGGCGCCCGGCAAACGCCTCTGGGAGTCAGCTTGACAGCCGTCCCCACGGCACGTAGTTTCCCGCGCCCCCCGCGCTGGAAAAGGTCCCGTCCCCATGGCGTCCTCGGAATTGCAACCCATCAGTCATCGGTCCCCCCAGCGGAGCTTCGTGATGACCAAGGCACACGCCGTGTCATCGCGCGCCTGGTGGGTCGTGGACGCCACGGGCAAGCCGCTCGGGCGCTTGGCCAGCGAAGTGGCACGGGTACTGCGTGGCAAGCACAAGCCTCAGTACACCCCCCACGAGGACACCGGCGACTTCGTCGTGATCGTCAACGCCGACAAGATCCTTCTCACCGGCAACAAGCTCGACAAGAAGTTCTATTATCACCACTCGGGGATTCCGGGCGGCTTCCAAGCCGAGAGCTACCGGCACCTCCTCGCACGCAATCCGACCTTTCCTCTCGAGAAGGCGGTCAAAGGGATGCTTCCCAAGGGCGTTCTCGGTCGCGAGATGTTCACCAAGCTCAAAGTTTATTCCACGCCGGATCATCCTCACGCTGCGCAGAAGCCGCAGCCGCTGCCCATCAAGTAACGGAAAGCTCCCATGGCGACCGCGACGACTTCCAACCGAACCTACGCCACCGGCAAGCGCAAGACGGCCATCGCCCGTGTGTGGCTCAAGCCCGGCACCGGCGATATCGTCGTCAACGGCCTCCCGTGCGACGAGTACTTCGAGCGCGAGACGTCGCGTATGGTCCTGCGCCAAGGCCTCGAGCTCATCGAGGTCCAGGACCAGTTCGACGTGATGGCTACCTGCCATGGCGGCGGAAAGAACGCCCAGGCCGAAGCGATGCGCCACGGAATTTCCCGAGCTTTGTGTGCGTTCGACCCCGAGAAGCGGGGCGCGCTCAAGCGAGCGGGGTTCCTGACCCGCGACGCTCGAAAGAAGGAGCGCAAGAAGTACGGACAACCGGGCGCGCGCAAGCGCTTCCAGTACAGCAAGCGCTGAGGCGCCGCGTCGGCCATCCACCTTGCTTGCCGGCGCCTTGAAATTCCCCAAGCTCGCCCTGTCGCTTTTGGTTGGCGCTGCCGCGCTGCTTGGCGGACCGAGCCCTGCGCGGGCGGTCATCGTCGAACGCGTGGTTGCCGTGATCGGCGAAAGGCCGCTGCTCTGGACCGAGCTCGTGCACCGAGCCGCCGCGACGCGCATCCAGATCCGGATGCAGACGCGCGACGCGAACGTCATCTCGGTGCAGGAGCAGGAGATGTACAAAGAGCTCCTCGATCGAATGATCGACGACCGTCTCGAGGAACAGCAGGCGGACAAAGCCCGGGTCAATGTGACACCCGAGGAAATCGATCGGGGCATCGCGAACATCGCGGCGCAGGCGCAATCCCAACAGGGTCGTTCGGTGACCGCGCAAGACGTGCTCGAGGAGATCCATCGCCGAGGGATGACCGACCAGGACTTCCGCGACGAAATCCGCCGTCAGATCCTCGAAGGAAAGCTCATCGAGCTTCGCGTGCGGCCGAGGGTGCGGGTGACCGAACAAGACGCCCACACCGCGTACCAGCACTGGACCCAGGAGCTGAAGGACAAGCAGCCTGTCGACGTCCGTACCCTCGCGCTGCGCGTACCGGCGCCCGGCTCGCAGGCCCAGCTCGAAGCGCGAATGTCACTCGCGCAAGACATCGTGAAGAAGGCGCGCTTCGGCGCGGACTTCTGCGCTTTGGTCGCCCAATTCAGCGACGACACATCGACGCGCGACGCGTGCGGATCGCGCGGCCCGCAGCCGTTCGCCGGGTTGCTCCCTGCGATCCAGGACGCCGTGCGCGCCACGCCCGCGGGCACGGTCTCCGACCCGATCCCCGTGCGCATCGGCCCCGACGACGCGATCGTCATCTTGATGAACGGCGGCGAGACGCACGTGCCCCCGTTTGAACAAGTGAAAAACGAGATGGAGCAACAGGCCCTGCTCGACGCGCTCGAGCGTGCGAGAAAGCAGTGGCTGAAAGATTTGCGGCGAAAGGTGTACGTCGACGTCCGGTTGTGAGGCGGTAGGGCTGTCTTCTGTGAAGACAGCGCTCGAGAGCGCCTCGCGCCGCTCGAAACTCGCAGCAAATCCTCGGTCCGGCCCAACCGTTCGGTGCTCTAGCGGTAGCCGGACACGAGAGAGCGCGCGAGAAGCCCCCAGCCGCCGGTCGTGACGAAGAGCAGCAACTTGAACGGAAGACTGACCTGCGAGGGGCTCATCATCTGCATCCCGAGGGCGAGCAGCAGATTGGAGACCACGAGGTCGATCACGAGAAACGGCAAGTAAATCAAGAAGCCGATCGCGAAAGCCTCGCTCAGTTCCGTGACGACGAACGCGGGAACGAGCACGGTTAGGTCGTCGGCGCCCACCGACGCGCGCTCGTCGGCCGCGCGCGCGCCTCGCGCCACGTCGAAGAAGCGCCCCCGTTCGACGTCGCTTGCATTGGACTTCAAGAAATCACGAAGCGGCTCACGGACTGCGTCCACACCACGCTGGACGAGCGCGACCGTGTCGGTTCCTTTGGCGGAGAGGATCGGCGCGGCGCGCGAAGCGATCTTGTCGGTGACCGGCGCCATGGCGATGAGCGTCAGCGCGGCGGAAAGAGCCATGACTACCGTGTTCGACGGAATGCCCTGCGCACCGATCGCGCTACGAACGATTTGCAGCACGGTCGCAATCTTCACGAACGCCGTGACGCTCATGAATGCGAAGGGCAAAAGGGACAGAATCGCCAGCGCGACGACCAGCACGAGGGGACGCGACAGCAGATCGTCGGGCCCGGCCGTCACTCGCCCTCCGAACGCGCTCGAGGCGGGGCCGCCTCCGTTGGCTCGCGCACGAGAGTCCGAGTCAGCGTCTCCACGAAGGAGGCCCGCCCACGACTGGCCACGGGCGCGGGAAGCTCGCTGCTGGCGATCTCACCGAGCTTCGTGAAGCCGCCCTCCCCGACCCCGATGACGAAGAGTTGGGCGCCCACTTGGACCAGGTAGATCGACCTCCGCCCGTCCAGGGGGAGATGACCGCGGAGCTCCATCGGCCCCGTCGGCCTACCCACACCGAGGCGACGAGCGCCCCAGAGGACGAGAAAAGCGACGACGCACACGCCGAGCAGCGTGGCAAGAGTCTCGATGAGGTATCCGGTGTAGGACGACACGGGAAGCCAGCGGCGAGGACTCTACCCCCCAAAGTGTCCGAAGCGATAGCTGGAGTGGTTGACGAGCCGGCCGCAGCCGTCTAAACGCGCTGCGGGACCCAAGTGCCTCTCGTCGTCCAGAAGTTCGGCGGTACGTCGGTCGGCTCGATCGAGCGCATCCGCAATGTCGCGCGTCGCGCACTCGCCGCCCAGCGGGCGGGAAATCGCGTGGTGCTCATCGTCAGCGCCATGAGCGGCGAGACCAATCGCTTGCTCGCTCTCGCCCATCAAGTGGCTGAGGTTCCGGACGCGCGTGAGATGGATGCGCTGGCGGCAACAGGGGAGCAAGTGTGCGCCGCGCTGACGGCGATGGCCATTCAAGCCGAGGGGGGCCGCGCTCGCTCGCTCCTCGGCCATCAGGTCCGAATTCTGACGAACGATGCGTACACCAAGGCGCGCATCAAGAACATCGATGCCGCCACGATCTTCGAGGCGCTGGACCGAGGCGAAATCACGGTCGTTGCGGGGTTTCAAGGCGTGGACGTGAACGGCAACATCACGACGCTCGGGCGCGGGGGCTCCGACACGAGCGCGGTCGCGGTCGCAGCCGCGATTGGCGCCGATGAGTGCGACATCTATACCGACGTCGACGGCGTTTACACGACCGACCCGAACGTGTGTCCCTCCGCGCGGAAGATCGACCGCATCTCGTACGAGGAGATGCTCGAACTCGCCTCACTCGGCGCAAAGGTGCTTCAAATCAGGAGCGTGGAGATCGCGATGAAGTACAATGTCCCCGTTCACGTGCGAAGCTCGTTCAACGATCAACCGGGGACGCTGGTCACGAAAGAAGACGCCGCACTCGAGGGCGTGGTCGTCAGCGGAGTCGCTTACGACAAGGGTGAAGCACGCGTTCACGTCGTCGGAGTAGACGACAAACCGGGTGTGGCAGCCGAGCTCTTCGAGCGAATCGCCGAGAAGAATATCTCCGTGGACATGATCGTCCAGAACGTCACGACCGACGCCAACTCGCGCGCCTCGATCACCTTCACGCTCGCGAAGACGGATCTCGTCCGCGCGAAGCCTTGGATCGAAACGGTCGCGAAGAGCCTCGGAGCCCGCGAAGTGCACTACGACGAGGACGTTGTCAAAGTGTCCGTCGTGGGCCTGGGAATGCGCTCCCACGCGGGAACCGCAGCGAAGATGTTTCGAATCCTCGCCAACGAAGGAATCAACATTCAGGCCATCTCGACGAGCGAAATCAAAGTCAGCTGTCTCGTCGCTTCGAAATACACCGAGCTCGCCGTTCGCGCGCTCCACGACGGCCTCGGCCTGGCGGCGAAGTAATCCTCACCATCCCCACGTGTACTCGACGCGCGCCAACACCTGGGTAAAACTCGGGTACGAAGGCAGCTCCGTCACGAGGAAGTGTTCGCGGAACGCTACGCCGGCCGCCCAGCTCCGGTCGAAGCGATAGTCGAGCCCGAGCGCGCCCACAACGCCCGGAAGCACCGACGTTCCGGAGATCGTCCCGCCCGTCAAGGCGTAGCCGCCCACGAGCGCACCTCCGTACGGCACCCACCGACCTACGTCGAGGACGTATGCCAGCCCGACGTCGACGTTGGTGATGCTCCCTGGCAAGGGCCGGGCCGTCCCCGCACCCTTTTCACCGACGGCAACCGGCGACCACGCCGCCTCGGCCAAGACGTTGAGCGCATCGGTCAACCCGTAGGTAAAGTGCCCGCCGACACTGCCACCGAGCTCGGTCTTGCTGCCAGACACGAGGATCGATCCGCCGGCGTCGGCGCCCAGATGCTGCTCGCGCTCGACCGCGTCTGCGGTCGCTGCGGTCGCCAGCGCGGCGGCCGCAAGGCCGGCCCAAGCGGCCCTCACTTCGCCTCGCGGAGCGCGCGATCGATGACTCGGCGAAACTTCGAGTATCCCTGCGCCCCGCCGATGAAGTACCCCTTGCGCGCGCCCGCCGCGACGACCAGGAAAGCGGGCGTCCCGGTGATGTCCATTCCGGTGGCCACTTCGGCTTCGGCGTCGATCTGTTCCTGGTGCCCGGCTCCGTCGAGAGCCGCCTTCCATTTGGACATGTCGAGCCCGGCGCTGCGGGCGTAGCCGTCGAGATCCTCGCGTTTCAGCTCCTGCTGGTGAGCGAAGAGGACGTCGTGCAGCGCCCAGAAGGCGCGCTCCCCCTTCTGCGCGAGCGCCTCACGAGACGCCCTGGCGGCGAGCGCCGCGTCAGGGTGCATCGAAAGAGGAAGGTCGTGCCAAACGATCTTCACTCGGCCGCCGTAGTCGCGGACGACTTGCTCGAGCACGGGTTGGGCGCGCTTGCAGAACGGACATTGGAAGTCGCTCCACTCGTGAACCGTGACTCGGGCGGAGGCATTGCCGCGGGTGGGGTCGTGGCCGGGCAGATTTGCCGGCAGCGCTTTCTTCTCGGGCTCGGGCGGGCCCTGACCATCGCGAAGGAGCGCGTCGTAGAGCGCCTCCGGCCTCGCCCCGCCAGCCATCACGCCCTGCGCTCGTTTGACTTCCTCGTCGATGATCTCCTCGAATTTCTCCTTCGGCTGGGCGCCGGCCAGGCGCCTGCCATTGATGAAAAAGTGCGGAGTACCATTCGCCTCGAAGTCTTCCGCGAGGTCCGCGTCCTCCTCGATGTGCTTGCGGTGCGCGTGGCTGGCGATCGCCGCCCTCACCGCGTCGGCCCTCGCGCCGAGCCGGGTGGCCCTCTGGACGAGCGCGTCGTCCCCCAGGTCGTAGGCGGAGCCTCCAAGAAGCTCGTCGTGCATCGCCCAGAACGCGGTATCCCCCCGCTCGGCCCGAACTTCCAGCGCCGCCTCGGCGGCCGGCTCGGCCCGAGGATGAAACGCAAGAGGGGCGTCTTTGAAGACGACCCGCAGCTTGTCGCCGTACTCGTCGCGAAGAGCCTTCAGAGTTGCCTCGGCTCGCACGCAAAATGGGCACTCGTAGTCGGCAAACTCGACGAGAGTCACGAGCGCTCCGGGCGATCCCCGAACCGGGCTGCTGCCGATCGGCACCTTGTAGACGGTCTTCGGCGGCGCCTGCTCAGGCTCGTCGCCGCTGTCGGATTCACGCGCCCTATTGTCGCGCGTGAGCTCCACATACACGCGATCGCGGGGCGTTCCGGCCGCGATCTTGGACTGCGCCAAACGCACCTGTTCGTCGACTGCGCCCCGAAACGTCGGGAACGGCAGCGCGCCGGCGAGGGGGTGGCCGTTGACGAAAAACGTGGGCGTACCCATCACGCCGAGCGACTTGCCGTCGTCTAGGTCTTTGCCGACCGCACTTGCCCATTGATGGTTCGCAAGGCCGGCCCGAAAAGCCGCGAGATCGACGACTCCTGCGTCCTTCGCCCATTGCTCGTACGCCTGGGGCCCGAGCGCGTTCGACGCGTGAAGCGCGCTGTCGTGGAACTTCCAAAACGACTCGGCGCCCGCCAGCGCAAAGACCCCGGCTGCGGCCTCCGCTGCCTGTGCCGCGTTCGGGTGAAAGGGAAGCGGGTTGTTCTTCCAAACGATGCGAACCGTATCTGGCCCGTACATCGCCACGACTTCTGCCAGCGTCGCTTCCGCGCGCACGCAGTAGGGACATTCGAAGTCGGCGAATTCGACGATCGTGACGAGCGCCTCTCGGCTTCCGCGCGCTGGGTCGGTGGGCGAAATGGGGACGGCCGCGTCCTCCTCGCTCGGCGGCGCGTTGAGCGCGACGATCGCCCCGCTCCCGGCTGGCACCGTTGCAGGGGTCGGGGCTCGCGCAGGTCCACGGGCCGCGCCGCCGCAAGCCCACGCCGCGAAACAAATGCCCGCCAGCGCCCGTCGCATGCCCATCGATGCTCCTGAAAGCAAACGCCCCTCCCCCGACGCGAAAGCGCGCGCGAGGGGAGGGGCTTCTCGGCTCATTCGTGGCCGCGTCTACTTGCCGTCTGCCAGCGCCCGTTCGATAAGTTTGCGGAATTTGCCGTAACTTTCCGCGCCGTTGATGAAGTAGCCCTGGCTGGCATTGCCGGGGACGATGATGAAGGCCGGCGTTCCGCTGATGCCGTTGTCGTTGCCGGATTTCTTGTCGGCTTCGATCTCGGCCGTGTGCGTGCTGCCGTCGAGCGCCGCCTTCCACTTATCCATATCGAGGTTCATCTCTTTGGCGTAACCGTCGAGATCGTCCCTCTTTATTTTTTGCTGATTGGCGAACATCTTGTCGTGCATCGTCCAAAAGGCGCTCGGGCCCTTTTGCTTGAACGCCTCGCGACCGGCCTGTGCGGCGAGCGGCGCGTCCGGATGCATCGGAAGCGGCATGTCGTGCCACACGAACTTAACCTTGTCGCCGTAGTCTTTCATCATTTGCGAGACAGTCGGTTCGACTCGCCCGCAGTACGGGCACTGGAAGTCGCTCCACTCGTGGATGGTTACCTTCGCGCTCGGGTTTCCGCGCGCAGGATCGTTGCTGGGGAGGTCCCTCGGCACGTCTTTCTTCGCGGGCTCCGGGGGTCCCTTTCCGTCTTTGGTCAATACCTCGTAGACGTCGCTCGGCTTGGTGCCTCTGGAGATCGCGTCCTGCGCCTTCTTGATCTCCTCGTCGATGATGCCCTCGAATTTCTCTTGCGGCTGAGCGCCAACCAGGCGCCGGCCGTTGACGAAGAAGTGCGGCGTCCCGTTCGCCTGGAAGTCTTCGGCGAGGTCGGAGTCCGCATCGAGCAGCTTCTTGTACGTATGGTCCGCGATGGCCTTCTTGGCCTTGTCCCCGTTCGCTCCAGCCGCGACCGCGGCCTTCACGATGGCGTCGTCCGATAGATCCTTCTGGCTCTCGAACAGCTTGTCGTGCGCATCCCAGAATCCCTTGTCGCCCTTTTCGGCGCGCGCTTCCATCGCCACTTCCGCCGCAGGCTCGGCGCGCGGGTGGAAGGGAAGTGGCTCGTTTTTCCACACCAGGCGAACCTTGTCGCCGTACTTGTCGCGGAGCCCCTTGAGCGTCGGCTCGACGCGCGAGCAGAAGGGGCATTGGAAGTCGCTGAACTCGACGATGGTGACGAGTGCGTTGGGACTGCCGAGCACCGGGCTGCTGCCAACGGGGATCTTGAAGACAGTCTTGGTGTCTTCCTTGTCGCCCTCTTCTTCTTTGGCGGCCGGCGCGTTCTTCTTATTCTCTTTGGTCATCTCCACGTAGATGCGCGTCTTCGCCGTGCCGGCGGCGATCTTCGCCTTGGCCTTGTCGAGCTCTTGGTCGATCGTCTTTTTGAAGTTGTCGAACGGCTGCGCGCCGTTGATGAAGACCCCATTGACGAAGAACGAAGGGGTGCCCTGCACGCCGGCTGACTTGCCGTCATTCAGATCCTTGTCGACCTTGTCGGCCCACTTGTGGCTGGAAAGGCCGCCTTTGTAGGCGGCCACGTCTTTGACGCCAGCTTCTTGGGCCCACTTCGCGTAGCTGTCCTCACCCAACGCACCCTGGTTCTTGAAAGCCGTGTCGTGGAACTTCCAGAACGCGTCGTTGCCCGCCATGACGAACACGCCCTGCGCCGCTTCGGCTGCCGGCTTGGCGTTCTGATGGAAGGGGAGCGGGTTGTTCTTCCAGACCATCCGAACTTTGTCGGGACCGTAAGTCTGACGCACCTGGTCGAGCGTCGGCTCGACGCGCGAGCAGAACGGGCACTGGAAATCGCTGTACACGACGACCGTGACCGGGGCGTCGCGCTTCCCCCAAGTCGGATCTTTGCTGGACACGGGAATAGGCGATTCGCTGTCGTCCCAGGCGCCGCCCGTTGCGGCTGCCGGAGAATCGGCGGAAATCTCGCCGCTATGCAGGCGCTTTTGATCCAACCCCCACATTACGGCGACACCCGCGAGAAAGCAGAGGAGAAAGCCGATTACAGCGACTCCGGCATTGACGCCGCCGCCTCCGTCCGACGAGCTGACAGCGACGTTTTTCGTTTCTTTGGTCATTTGAGCTCACCTGTCTCCAGGAAAAAGTGGGGCCGTAGCTAGCGCGCGAGAGGCACGCCGTCACGGCGAAAGAACTCGCGCCCCGCTTGACCCGCGGTCGTGCTTGGGCGAAAGCCGCCTAAGCTACGACGCGGGCGCGGCCTGCGCGCACCGAGCGAGGCAACGATTTGGTTGCGATTGGGTTCCGGCGCGCGCGGCTCAGCCGCGAGGCGGCCGCTCGACGCGCCAACGCACGCCGGGGAGCGGCCGGTTCAGAAACGACGCGAAGGGCAGCTTCTCTCCCGCCGCCACGGCAAACGGAAGAGGCACGGCGGATAGGGCATGATGGGCGGCGCCCCAGGCTGGAGCAAAAACTCGATGCGCGGGGACGATTCGTTCGCGTCCCGCAACATCGCGGTCGGCGCAAGATGCCCCGTCACGCACGCGGCGTATGGCCACATCCGGAGCTTCCAGGGAAGGAGCCGGCGCAATGGCCGTGGCTCCCCGGTCGTCGCAGACCCCCGCCGGCATGGCAAGAGCGGACCGCCCCATGGTCCACAGCGCAAGCACGAGGCTCGCGAAGAGGGCGGCGCGAACAACCATTGCGGCGGTACTGTGGATCGGCTTGGGGGGCGTTCGCAAGCGCGCCGGCCGGGGCCCCCTGCCTTCGCCGAAGCGGCGGCTTGGACGCGGCTAGCAGCCGCCCAGCTCCCTATGGTAACCACCGCCACCAACTTCGGATCGCGGGCCCACCAACGGACGACGGCCTCTGCGACCCGACCCATTTCGAATCGGCGGTGAGAATCATGCGTACTGAGTCGAGCCTTTCCGCGAGGCAGCACGCGGCGGTCGGACCTTGAGCGCCTCGACGTCGTTTCGTGCGATCGAGGCCTGCCGCGTCTGCGGATCAGCCGAGCTTCGTTCCGTCCTCGATCTGGGTCAGCAATGCCTCACCGGGATCTTCCCGCGCACGAAGAACGCGAACTTGACGAGCGGACCCCTCGAGATCGTCAAGTGCGGGGGGGACGCAGACGCATGCGGCCTCGTTCAACTCCGGCACAACTACGATCCGGGCGAGATGTACGGGGCAAACTACGGGTATCGCTCCTCGCTCAACCGTTCCATGGTCGATCACCTCCGCGCGAAGGTGCAGTCGCTGGTGTCCCGTCGACCCGTGGGCGCGGGGGACGTGGTTCTGGACATTGGGAGCAATGACGGCACCACGCTCTCGTTTTATCCCGAAAACGCAAGGCTCATCGGGATGGATCCGTCTGCGGCGAACTTCGCCAAGTATTACAAGAGTCACATCCAGGTCGTCGCGGACTTCTTCTCGGCGGAGGCTTTCTTTGGGGCGAGCGGGGGGAGGCAGGCTCGCATCGTGACTTCGATTGCGATGTTCTACGACCTCGCGCACCCCCTCGAGTTCATGCGTCAGGTGCACGCCGTCTTGGCAGACGACGGCATCTGGCACTTCGAACAGAGCTATCTCCCGTCGATGCTCGCGGCGAACTCGTACGATACGATCTGCCACGAGCACGCCGAGTACTATGCGCTCGGTCCGATCGTCTGGATGGCCGACCAAGTGGGATTCTCGATCGTCGACGTGTCGAACAACGACATCAACGGCGGCAGTTTCGCCGTGACCGTGACCAAGGCCAAGCCAGGCGCAACGAAGCACGCCGATGTCGTCACTCGCATACTCGAGAAAGAGCGGCAAGAAGGGCTCGTCAGTCTCGAGCGATTCGCGCAATTTGCCGGAATCGTTCGGCGGCACAAGACCGAGCTGCGCACGCTGCTCGAGACCTTGAAGGCGTCTGGAAAGCGCGTCTTCGGGATGGGCGCGTCCACCAAGGGAAACGTCATCCTTCAGTATTGCGCGGTTGGCCCGGAACTACTGCCCTGCATCGCCGAGGTCAACGAAGACAAGTTTGGCTGCTTTACCCCCGGAACCGAGATTCCGATCGTTTCCGAGGCCGAGGCCTTCGCGCTCGAGCCCGACGTGCTCCTCGTGCTGCCGTGGCATTTCCGCGAAAACCTCGTTCGCCGATCGGCCTCCCTCATCGAGCGCGGCGTCAAGCTTCTCTTCCCGCTTCCGAAGATCGAGTTCGTCCCGGCGCCATGACCCGTGCCGTGGTCGTGGGGGCCAAGGGGCAGGACGGACGCATTCTGGTTGAGCGCCGCTCGCAGAATTGCTCCGTCCTCGGCCTCGACGTCGGATTCGTCGTGCAGCACGCCCTCGGTGAGGTCGCGCCCGCACGCGGCGTCGACCTGCAGGATCCCGAGGCCGTAAGCGACCTACTCCGTCGTTTGATTCCGGACGAGCTCTACTACCTCGCAGCGCACCATCACTCGTCGGAGGAGCAACCGGACGAGGCCACGGAGTTTCGCAAAGGCAGCGAGGTGCACTTGGTCGGGCTCGTCCACGTTCTCGAAGCGGTCCGACGGCACGCGCCCCACTGCCGGATTTTTTTCGCGGGCTCGTCCCAAATGTTCGGAGAACCGGCAGCGTCGCGGCAGGACGAGACGACGCCATTCCAGCCGAGAAACGCGTACGCAATCACCAAAGTCGCCGGCGCGCACGCTTGCGCCCTCTACCGCGAGAGGTACGGCGTACACGCGTCGGTGGGCATTCTCTACAACCACGAATCGCCATGGCGAGGAGCTCGGTTCGTCACCCAGCGCATCGCGCGCGGCGCGTGGCAAGCAAAGCGGGATCCTGCCTTCAAGCTGAGACTCGGCTCGCTCTCCGGTGTCGTCGACTGGGGCTACGCTCCCGACTACGTCGACGCGATGATTCGCATCGTGGCTCAACCCGCCGCCGACGACTACGTGATTGCCACCGGTGAACCCCACACGGTGCGCGACTTCGTCGAGGCAGCCTTTCGGATCGTCGGGGTCGATTGGAAAGCCCACGTCGAAGAAACTCCGTCGCTCGTGAGGGCCACCCGGGCAACCCTGATCGGGGATTCGTCGAAGCTTCGCGCGAGAACGGGCTGGAAGCCGACCCTGGGGTTCGAGCAGCTCGTGGAGATCCTCGTTCGCGCCGCAGAGTGACGGGCAGCGCTCACTTCGAGGGCGCCTCGACCGCGCAAACAGTGCGACTCATCGCGTGCCCATCTGTCCACGTCGTTTTTTCCGTCGTCCAGAGCCGGGCGTGGGCGGAGGCCAGAAGGTCGCGGGCGACTGTCCGGCGCTCCGCAATGGCTTGCGGCTCGGTCGCCGTATCGGCCGGAAGCGTACGCAAGGCAAGGCGGGCGAGCGTCGCGGCGTCGCGGCCAAGTGCGGTCCACCAGGATACGTTTCCGAGTGCCGCCGAAAAGCGGGCCAGCTCGTCCTCCTCGGGGAGATTGGTCGTCACCTCACTGGGCACGACTCCGGAGGACGCGCTGACGACGCGCAGGCCCGGCGTGCGCGGGGGAAGCGTCGCGCTCTCGAGCGTCAGTGCGACGACTCCGCGCTCGTGCGCCGCCGAGAGTTCGCCGACGAGGTTGCGGGCACAGCGCGGTGAGCCGCTGACCAGCCACGCGCTCGTTTTTTCGTGGTCCCACTTCGTGATAGGGAAGCGCGGATCCCCCGCGCGCGTCGGTGGGGTATCGCAAGAGATTGGTGGAAGAAGCGTCAGCGGGCCTACGGGCCCGCCTGCGGCGGGGTAAAGAGAGACTTCGCTCAGGTCGACTAGCGGAGCGACCCGACCGGTCGCGAGTCCGGGCGCCTCGCGTGCCAGCGCGACGAGGACGCTCTCTCTCGGCTCGCCCAGAACGAAGCCGAAAGGACCCGTGCTGACGCCCGCGGTGGGGGGCGCCAGCACGATCACGGCGACTCCTTGGCGCAGGCTCCAGGTCAGGGCGCGCGCCGAGGTTTGAGGATCCAGCCCCGCGATCACGACGCCCGCGCCCTCGCCGGCCAATTCATCGAGCGAAGCGTCGGTCCGGTCGGCGCTTCCGGCGTCGTTGCGCGTAACCAAACGCAGCCCCTCTTCCGGCTCAGGATCCCCGAGCGCGGGGGCCGCCTCCAGCGCCGCGCAGCCCGAGCGTGTCGCGGGCGTTCCCCCGTCTCGAAAGCCCGGCACGGCGTGGTGACGCCGAAGCCCTCTCGGTAGCCCGAGCGCCCACAGAACGCCGCGCAGAACATCCGCCGTCTCGTCGCGTAGACCGGGCGACTCGCCTGGCAAGAGCAGCCCGACGGTGCGGCCTTGGAGGATGTGAAGCCCGCGACGGCTCGTCGCCAGCTCGCTGAGCTCGACCCCCGCATCGCCGCCGATGACGAGCGTACCCGCGTCCGGATCGAGGAGCATCCGCGCGAGCTCGGCGTCCCCGCTCTCCGTCGCAATCTTCGCGAGCCGTTCGGCGAGAATGCGCTCGATGTCGACGCCGTATCCAAAGGTGGCTCGCTGCGCGCGCATCGCCTGGAGCGAACCGACGAGCACGTCCTTGGGAAGCTCCTCGACGAAGGATGTCACCGTGGCGAGCGTGCGGCTCTTTTCCTCCTCCGAGCTCGCCCGCACCCACGCGTCCATGTACGAAATGGCTTCGTAGTCCCGATGTGTGGCGAGGGCGCTCAGCATGAGCTCCTTTTCGAACTCGGCGCGCGTCACGGGGTCGACGTTCTTTCCTACGAGGGCGCGGAGAAGCTCGAGGGCGGCCTCGGGATCGCCGCGCAGGCGAATCCGGCGTGCGCGCGCCACGGTCCACAGATCGTGCGCCGTGCCCGGCGGCAAGTTCGCCGTCCCCTCGAGTTGCCGATCGGCCGCATCGAGCTCCCCCTGCTGCATGGCGACGAGGGCGAGGTACACGCGTGCGAGCGGCACCAATCCGTCGTTCGGGAAGCGCGCGAGAAAGTGCTCGAGCGCCACGGCGAGCGCAGCCGGATCGCCGCCCTCGGCTCTGTTCCACAGGTTGCGAATCTCGTCGAATGCGACCGCCGATTCAGGCGAAGACGAGAGCGTCGGCTCGGGCGTGGGTTCCGACAATCCGCCTGCGCACGCTCCCATCGCGATGAGGCTCACCGACGCGACGAGCGCGATGCGCGACATCGCACCCAGCCGCAGTCGAACCTGGGCGAGATGCGAAATACCCTGGAGTCTTGCCAGCCGGCGAGGCTGCATCGGGTATCATCCGTAGCACGCCGGTGCCCGCCCCCGATCCCGCAGACCCTCCGTCGGCGAGTCCGTTCGCGCGCCGCATCCTTACGCTCACGGGCGTGGCTCCGCTCGGCGCTTTTCTACTCCTCCACCTGGCCATCAACGCGCGTGCGCTTCGCGCGCAAGCCGCGTTCGCGGTCACCGTGGACGCCATCCACAGCGTGCCGGCAATCGCGGCGCTCGAGTGGCTCCTGGTCCTTGCTCCGCTGCTGGTGCACGCCGCCGTCGGGCTGTGGCTCGTGGCGACGCGACGCGCAATGGCCGACCAAAGCCCCTATGCGGCCCCGCTCGGAACCGCCGTGCGCGCGACTGGCGTCGCAGCGTTTGCATTCCTCGCGATGCACTTGCACGAGCTTCGCTTCCGGGCGCCCGGCGCGCGCCTCGGAGGCGCGGAGCTGGCGACCGTGCTGGCGGCGGATCTGTCCTCCGTGTCGCACGGCGTGCCGTGGCGGGGCGCCGCCTACTTGGTGGGTACCGCCTGTGTGACGTTTCACTTTGCCGCCGGCCTTTGGGGGTTCGCGGTGACGCGCCTTCGCGACCACGCGCGAACGCGCGCGGGGGCCGGCTGGGGAGCCGCTGCTCTCGGCGTGGCGATCTGGGTAATCCTCGCGGACGTCGTCGTCCTTCACGCGACCGGCGCGCGGATGCTCGGCGGGCCAGCCGAAGAGCCGGACGCAAAAGGTGCTCCGTGTCCGGCGCGGGAATGATCTCTGGTGGGCCATGACAGACTCGAACTGTCAGCCAACGGATTAAGAGTCCGCTGCTCTACCAATTGAGCTAATGGCCCTGTGAAAGAAGGTCGAGCTACGTAACCGCCGAGGGAGACGGTGTCAAGGTCGCCGGAAGACGGGGGAGGGAGCCAACCGCCCGGAGCTTCTCCTCCATCGCGACGTCTGCCACGCTGCCGCGCACCCCCGCTCGCGCCAAAAGGTCGCCGATCGTCGCTTCGCTCTTGCCAGACGCCGTCCACCGGCCGCCCACCACCGCAAGCCGCCGCACTGAACCAGCGAACGCCGGAAGGGCTCTCGTCGGTGTCTCGCCCTGCTCGAAAGTCGCAGCAAATCGCCGGTCCGCCAAACCGTTCGGTGCGCTAGACCGGATCTGTGGCGCTCTCCGGCGTCTTACGCGCTACGACGAACATCTCGCCCGGAAGATAAAGATACCATATTGGCTTGATCACGAACAAAGGCTTGAGCAACGACCTCAATAGCCGCTGCGGTCGATACCGTTTGAGCGAATTCGATATGGTCTCGTGAGACGCTGCAAACGGATAAACTTTCGACTCGACGATGTCGAGCCCCTCCGTCGAAAGAAGGCGATCAAGACTCCGGTGGGTAAAGTACTGGATGTGCTGGCCCTGCCAATACCACCAGCGCCGTCCCAGGACTCGACTCGTGATGGAATCGACGTCCCCCGTCCAGATCGCCAGGATTCCGCCCGGTTTGAGGATCGCAGCGATTCTTCGAACTTCCGCCGCCGGATCTGCAAAGTGCTCGATCACGCCCCAAAGCGTCGCGATGTCATATTCCTGGCGATGCCCCGGAGCGAATTCCTCGAGCAGCGCACCGTGTACCACGAGTCCCCGGCCTCGCGCGACGCTCCCGGACCAGGCACACGGCTCGATGCCTTCGCACTCGAACCCGCACTTCCGCGCCTCGTCGAGGAAATCACCCGTCGCGCATCCGATGTCGATGAGCTTGCCCTTGGCCTTGTGCGCAATGAGCGTTCGCAACAGTCTTCGGGAAGCGAGCCTGCGAGAGGTCTCATGCTTGAGGTATTCCTCGTCGACAACGTCCTTGTAATTGACGCCGATGTCCGCAGCAACGGGATAGCAGAATTGGTGACTGCAGTTCGTGCAGCGGTAGATTCCAAAGGTCTTGCTGTGCGCGGGACTGAATGTGTACGAAAACGAGACAGCCCTTCCAGACGTTATCTGTGGCGGATGGACTTCCTTGGACTCGACGCTTTTGCAGATGGGACACTTTGGCATGGCATTCCGGACGGGGCGAGCGCCAGTCTTCGACTGCTCGCGATAGCACGATGTTCAGACAAGCCTTGGAACCTCAGTACGGACGAAGATAAATGTTTGGCGTAAGCTGTTTGTAGTGCTCGGCGGTGAGGAATGGAATGAACAAGCCTTGATTGTGCCGCGTCTTTCGAGCTCCGTATTCTGGGTCGAGGATGAAGACCTTCGGCATGTGCTGCTTCAGCTGTTCGTAGATCGGACGGAACCGCTCTTCATCCGTATCGCCCGTGTAAAAGCCCATCATCTCGTCGACGAATACGCTCTCTCTCACCGCGCTAATCCGATTCGTTTGAACGTATAGGTTCGGCATACCGGTCGTGAAAATGCGGTCCGTCGGCGTGGTGTTCTCGGCGACGATTTTGAATACGCCCGGAACGGCCTCGACGTAGGGATTCCCGAACGTGCGGCTGCCGAATGCAGTGCGCTCCGCATCCAGCCGCGGCCATACATGCAGAATGACGAGGCCTCCGATGGTGAGCCGAAGGAACATGCGCAAGAGGACGGTGCCGCTTCTCATGAAAGGGCTGAGCGCATCGAGACCGATGGCGAGAAAAAAGAACAAACCCGTCATCGTCATGTTGTAGTAGTGCACCCATTGGCAGTTGCTGGCCGTCACAGCAAAAAGACCAAAGAAGGCAGCAACCGACGCACAGACGAAGAGGGCCGGATTGCGCCGCAGCGTAATTACCATGGTGCTTGCGGCGAACGGAAATAAGTACGATAGATTTGGCGCGTTGAGGAATTCTCGCCGAGCCTGATCCCATTGAACCATCAGGTCGTTCCACCGCGTCGTCGGCTTGAAACGGCCGAGTAGGACGCAGTACGATTTGCTCGTATCCCGGAATATCGTGAAATATCCCTTCACGGTCAGCAGGTATTGCTTCATCGACCCGGTCGGCACCATGTAGACGCAAAGCAAGGCGACGACGATGAGGCCCCCAACTGCCGTGTTCTTGAAGTATTTCAGCAGGTGAGCGCGCGGGAAGGATCGCCCCGACCAGTCGGCACCCTGCGCGAAAGAGCACGCGATCCACGTGGCAAAAACGCAAGGAATGAACGGCTCCTTGGACTCCGCGCAGGCAAGAAGGAATGCGCCCCCCAAAATGTCGAAAGCAGTTCGAAAGCGAGTTTTTGCCAGAAGGAAGGCGACGCCGAACAAGTAGTAGGAAAGCCCGATCGACTCCGAATCCGAAAGGGCTGTGTCATGGTACATGGGGTTGACGAATAGGCAGGTGAAGCCGATCATCAATGCCATGGATAGGATCTTGTCGACGCCCCGCGATATCAGCGAGGCGTGCGCCGCAACGAGGGCCCCGAGCGGGAAATAGCAAAAAAAATACCGGTACCGAAAGCCGTCGAACCCGTGAAGCTTCAGAGCGAGTGCATGAGTCAGAAAGACGAAAGGCGGTCGAAATTCGAGAAAATCGACGTAGGGTGCGAGTCCCTTCAGGAAGCACCAGCCGCTCCACAGGAACCAGCACTCATCGTAGCCAACGCCCCCATGCAGCATCGCGTCGTTGAGAAGCAAGAAGACGTACGCGGGTATGGCCAAGCAGACCGCAATGAGCGCGGCGCGCGGTCCAACGCGCGCGATCGACGCGACTGTGCCTTCTAAGTGCCAACCAATCTTCACTTGCGTACGCCCGGTCGGCTTTCTGGCAGATCGGGGCACTCGTAACTCCAGCATCTACAGTGTAGTTGTATGTGCATTCTTTCACGCTCGATGTTGCCGGTCAAGGGTGGCGCGCACTCTCGCCGCCCGTTATCGGGGGCGCCATTGGGGTGCGGGCGGGGCGCGAACCGGCCTCGGATCGGCGTGGCTCATGAGCAAGGCACTCGCCTTGCCGGCGCTCGGCTCCTCGAGTAGTGACTCCGAACATGGCAACGGATCTGGGCAAGACCCTCATCTTCATCCCGACGTACGAGGAGCGCGACAACGTTCGGCGGATGGTCGAAGAGCTGGTCCGGCATGTGCCGCACGCCGACATTCTCTTCATGGACGACAACTCTCCAGACGGAACCGGAGAGCTTCTAGATGAGCTGGCGAAGGCAGAGCCACGCCTGAAGGTCATCCACCGCGCGGGCAAGGCGGGTGTCGGCGGTGCACACCTCGAGGGTATCGCTTACGCGTACGATCGGGGTTACGCCACGCTCGTCACACTCGATTGCGACTTCACCCACTCGCCCTCGGACATCCCGATACTACTCGAGAAATCCGTGGGCACCGACATCACCATTGGGTCCCGCTATCTCGCGCCGGACAGCCTTCCTGGTTGGAACATCGTGCGCAAACTGTTGACGACGCTCGGGCACGCCCTCACGGTGAACATGCTCGGAATCGGGGGCGACGCCACAGGCGCCTTTCGGGTATACCGTCTTGAGACCATTCCCCGTGAGATGTTCGGTCTCGTGAAGGCACGCGGTTACGCGTTTTTCTTCGAAAGCCTCTTCATCGCGAGTCAAAACGATTTGAGGATCCTCGAGGTCCCAATCAGGCTTCCTGCTCGCACGTACGGGCACTCGAAAATGAGCTTGCGCGAGATCCGAGGCAGCGTGGAGCAGCTACTCGAGCTCTACTTGGCGAAAACGGCGAATCCTGCACAATTTCGGGTTGGAGCTCCTATTACGGACGCCGACCCGGCGCTCGTCGATCGGCAGGGATGGGACGATTATTGGCAGAAGAAGAAGCGGAAAAGCGGGATGACGTACGAGATGATCGCCGCCGTCTACCGGACTCTCGTCATCAGGAAGCGGCTGAACGCGGTCATTCGTGGAGAGTTCGCCGAGGGCGCGAAGCTGCTCCACGCCGGGTGCGGCAGCGGTCAGGTCGATGTCGACTTGCACGAGCATGCAAGGATTACCGCCGTCGACATATCCGTCCCCGCGCTCGAGATTTACGCCAAAGAAAACCCGAATGCGGTGGCGGTGAAGCACGCGAATATCTTGAAGTTGCCGTTCCCCGACGAGTCGTTCGACGGTGCGTACAATCTGGGAGTCGTCGAGCATTTCGACAAGGGTGAGCTGCGGACGATGTTTGCTGAGCTTCATCGCGTGATCCGGCCGGGCGGCAAGTTCGTCGCCTTCTGGCCGCACGCATATGCCACAAGCGTTGCCGTCTTGAACTCGTTTCATTGGGTGATGAACGACGTCCTCAAGAAAGACGTTCGCCTTCACCCGCCCGAGGTCTCACTGGTCCACTCCGAGGACGAAGCCCGGCGACTGTTCGAGGAAAACGGTTTCGATCTCGTCTCGTACAAGTTCGGCTTCCAAGACATGTTCGTCCAGGCAGTCGTAGTCGGTGAGCGTCGCTAACTTGGCTCGGGGACGTGGACCTTCGATGCCGTGGACTTCCAGAGTTACGCGCTTGGCGACGATCGTTACTACTAAAGGTGCCACGCATGCGACAAGCGCAGAACCCGGCTAGTGGCGACGTGCGCATCCGTGCAGCCGGCGAGCAAAATCGACCAAGAGGCCCGGGGGCACTTCCTGTAGACTGGCGCCCGTGCCGCTCGTGACTTGGATGCGCACGGCCCCGAGCAGGGCTCTCCGCGGTTATCTCCTTCGCGACGCGGAGCACGCCGCCGCAGCGCGAGGCGCTGGCCAACAAGCAGACATCGCTCGCTACTTCGGCGCGGCAGAAAACCGCATGCTCGCGGCCGATGCCCTCGCGAGCGCCTCGCAGTCCGTCTCCGCGGTGGTCCTTTATCGCGAGGCAATCGGTTTCTTCTTGTCCGCGATTGCCAAGGCGGCCGGCGAAGAAGGCACTGGACCGAACCGCCGCACGCCCTCCTTCGAGGCATTGGACAGCGCCATCGCGCTCGCCCCGCCGGCGACCATCGAGGCATCCGCTCGCGTGCGCGCCGCGTTCGCGGCCGAGGACCCGCTTTCGCTCGACTCGCTCGGCCGCGAAGACTTGTCGGAGCTCGGCGCTGCGGCACGAGAGACGGCGGCGTGGCTCCGGGCGCAGGTCGACCCACGTTCCGTGAACGCCCTTCGCCGAGCTCGACTCGTGCGAATCGTCGTCGCCTTGGGCATTGCGGTCGCGGGCATCTATTTGGCTGGGAGGTGGGCGCTTGCGCCCCGGAACATCGCGCGTGGAAAGCCGACGACGACCAGCTCGCGTCTCGCCGGCACGCCCCCCGCCAGTGGCGCAACGAATGGAGAAATCGAGCCAGGGTACGGCATCCACACGGACGTGGACGCGGAACCATGGGTGATGGTCGATCTCGGCAAGGTGCGGAGGGTCCGAGAGGTGCGGGTCTTCAATCGCGGCGACGGCTGGCAGAATGAAGGCGTCCCCATCATTTTGGAGGTATCGAGCGACAGCCGCGTATGGACTCCAGTCGAAGAGCGCACGACGCCCTATCTGCAAGCCCAGCCCTGGATTATCAAGGTTCAAGTCCCGGCGGTTCGGTACCTTCGCCTGAGGCGTCCGATGCGCGGGGTCATCGCCATCAGTGAGATCGAGGCATACCCCTGAGCGCGCGGCCGCGAGGGCGGCTCATCACGTCTCTCTATCCCCGGCGGTCTCGACCGACAAAGTCAAAGCGAAAGGTCGAGCACGACGATGCGCTCGAACGTGGCTCGGACCATGGCCGCGGCTCGCTTGTGTTCGGGATGCGGACCGTACGCGTCCAGGCTTTCGCGATCGGTAAAATCCATCGTGAACCCGTGCGTGAACCCCTCGCGCCGCTCGGGTGCGACGACGTTTTCACCCCAGTGGAAATCGAGAAGGCCCGGGATGCGTCCCACGAGCGAAGCGAGCGCGTCGCGGCACGCCTCGATCATTTGAGGCGTGCTCTCCACACGGGGCTGAAGCAGGAGAACGTGTCGAACCACTGTTTAGCCCATGCTAGCTCTGGCGCGGGCCGCGTCTAGAGCACCGAACGGTTTGGCGGACCGAGGACTTGCTGCGAGTTTCGAGCAGCGCGAGGCGCGACGACGAGAACTACTGGAGTAATTTGAGGAGGAGCAACGAAGCGATGCGAAGAAAATCGCGGCAAACCCGACGGGAGTCAAACCGTTCGGTGCTCT
>Ga0265325_10000313_pt1 | contig 34176 bp, 21 predicted proteins | sample 41420metaG_FD_202090 | JGI IMG/M metagenome (GOLD analysis project Ga0265325, IMG submission 202090) | Rhizosphere microbial communities from Carex aquatilis grown in University of Washington, Seatle, WA, United States - 4-14-20 metaG | ecosystem: Host-associated > Plants > Roots > Rhizosphere... | reverse complement strand
GCCTCAAGTGCCTGCGATGCGGTCATTTGCTTGCCACGGTAATCATCTTTCCACGACATCGATTTACGTCCTGGATGCGGAATTTCCGCTTCCGCAATCCGCCAATGGTCAGGCCATCGACCGGCGTGTCTGCCGGTTTGCGGATGAGCCTTTCCCCAACAAAACACGACGTTTGAGAGCAACATAAAATCTCCCAAAAGCCCGCGTTATTCTGCGCTTTGCAGGTCGTGTCTGCTGTGATGGTTGTCACCCGTGGGGACACGCGTATTCAGGCGTGAAATATCGGATTCTGAGATACGGAAGCCAGACCTAACCTGAATCGAGTAAGCTGTGTTCGACATGCTTCCCCAAGGACACATTGAAGAACTTCGCGCCGCTGTCGGCACCGACGGATTAATCACAGGCGAGAGTCAACTGCAGACCTATGAATGCGATGGACTGACGAACTTTCGTGTGATGCCGGGCGCGGTGGTGTTGCCACGAACAGCCGCAGAGGTGCAGGCGGTGGTACGCGTATGTGCGCGCCATAAGATTCCGTTTGTGAGCCGCGGAGCCGGGACAGGCTTGAGCGGAGGCGCATTACCGTCGGCGGGCGGCGTGGTCATCAGCCTGGCCCGGATGAACCGCATTCTTGAAGTCAACATTGCGGATAAGTACGTTGTAGTTGAGCCGGGCGTGATCAACGCGCACGTTACGCAGCGGGTGGCGCCGCAAGGATATTTTTATGCGCCCGACCCGTCATCGCAAAGCGTGTGCACCATCGGCGGCAATGTAGCGGAGAACTCCGGCGGAGCGCATTGCCTTAAATACGGTTTCACCGTGACGCACACGCTGGCCTTGGAAGTGGTTCTACCGAATGGCGAGATCGTGCAGCTTGGCTCTCCCACTCTGGACGCGCCGGGATACGATTTGGCTGGAGTGTTCGTGGGTTCGGAAGGCACACTCGGCGTGACCACGAAAGTCACCCTGCGCATTGTCAAGCGGCCCGAAGTTGTTCAAACATTGCTGGCCGCATTCGATTCGCCCCAGGCAGCGGGACAAACGGTGAGCGATATTATTGCGGCGCGCATGCTGCCCTCGGCGCTTGAAATTATGGACACGCTCGCCATCGAAGCAGCGGAGGCGGCCGTGCACGCAAACTACCCAATGTGCGGCGGACTGCTACTGGTGGAACTCGACGGCCCGGGCAGCGAAGTAGATGCCCTGATGCGCCAGGTGCTGGAAATCTGCCGCAACAACGGCGCACAGGAAACGCGCCTGGCGCAATCGGAAGCAGAGCGAATGCTGGTGTGGAAGGGACGCAAAGCAGCGTTCGCCGCCATGGGTCGCATTTCGCCGAACTACATTGTGCAAGACGGCGTGATTCCGCGGACGGCATTGCCGCGCGTATTAAGCGAGATTGATCGCATGGCAACGGCCGTCGGCCTGCGTGTTGCAAACGTCTTTCATGCAGGCGACGGCAATCTACATCCACTTGTGTTGTATGACCGGTCCATCGATGGGCAGGAAGAGAAGGCGCTCGATCTCTCCTACCGTATTCTGCATCTGTGCGTTGACAATGGCGGCTCAATTACCGGCGAGCACGGCGTGGGAAAAGAAAAACAGGAAGCACTGGGCTACATGTTCAGTGAGCCGGACCTGGATACCATGCAACTTATTCGCTGCGCGTTCGATCCCGCGAATATTTCGAACCCCGATAAAGTATTTCCGCGAACAAGATTGTGCGGAGATAAACCGGGTCCGTATACACCTCATCCGCTGGAAACCGCCGGCATTGCGGAGATCTTTTGATGACCACAGCGGCTGCAATCACGCGGGAAGAATGCAGGACCCGACTGGCAACAATCGCCGGCGCAGAGCGCGTTGTCAGCACCGGCGAAACCGTTACAGTTGCCGCGAGCGATGTGGAGCAGATTGCGGAGATACTGCGCTTCGCCAATAGTAACGGAATTGCTGTGACCCCATGCGGAAGCGGCACGAAACAGAGCTGGGGCAACGCGGTAGAAGCGGGCATTCTGCTTGACCTGAGCCGCATGAACAAGCTCCGCGAACATGCGTGGCAGGACATGACCTGCACTGTCGAAGCCGGTTGCACCTGGACCGTAATGCAGGCCGAGTTGGCGCATCACGGACAGATGGTAGCGCTCGATCCGCTATGGCCCGAACGCGCAACGGTAGGCGGCATTGTGGCCGCGAATGATGGCGGCTGTTTGAGGCTGAAATATGGCAGCCTGCGAGATCTGATTATCGGAATGACCGTTGTGCTTGCCGATGGCACTATTGCAAAAACCGGTGGCAAAGTTGTGAAGAACGTTGCCGGTTACGACCTGCACAAGCTGATGACCGGAAGCTTCGGCACGCTTGGGGTAATTTCGGAAGTCAATTTTCGCCTCCATCCGCTTGAGTCAAACACGCAGACCTGGACTGCAGTTGCGCCGGAACCATTTCAGTTTGAGCACGCCCTGCGCGGCCTGCTCGATTCGCAACTGACGCCTTCATCTGTGCAATTGCGCTTAAGTGAAACTGAGTGCGAACTTGACATTAAGATTTCCGCGCCAGCCGAATGCATGGACGAGCACTCAGCAAAGCTCAGCAAGATTTGCGGCGTAATGGAATTAAGTCCATCTGACGAAACGGTCTGGCAAGCGCGGCAGGAATTGCATGACACGGCCAACGCAGTGGTGCTGAAGATTTCTACATTGCCAAACGACCTGTGCCTTCTCTGTAGTGAGCTTCAGGATTGGTCGGCCAAAAAAGGTATGGAGATTGCAGTTGTCGCGCAGGCAAATGGCTTGGTCACGGCCGCATTAAAAACTGCGCCTGACGCCGCAATTGCACTCATTCACCATTTACGCGAAAGACTCAGGAACGCTGGCGGCAGCGTTGTTGCGCTGCAGGTGCCCAGCCCGCTCCGCAGCACGCTGGACGTTTGGGGATGCGAGTCAAATGCCCTGCCGCTAATGAAAGAGATCAAACGCCGCTTCGATCCAAATCGCATTCTTAACCCCGGACGCTTTGTGGGAAATATCTGAACTATGGCTCATACGCAAGTGCAAACAACGGAGCGCCCCTCGAGTTTTGACGCGCATCATCCGCCGGAAAAACAATACATTGACGACTGCGTGCACTGCGGATTCTGCCTGCCCGCGTGCCCCACATACGTACTGTGGAACGAAGAGATGGATTCGCCGCGCGGCCGCATTTACATGATCAAGAAAGCGGCAGAGGGCGAGAGTCCGGTAGATGACCGCTTCCGTCTGCACATGGACAGATGCCTGGGCTGCATGGCGTGCATGACGGCTTGCCCCTCCGGCGTGGAATACAACAAACTCATTGAGCCGACTCGTGCGCAGATTGAACGCAAGCTGCCGCGCAGCCTGGGAGAGCGCCTTTTCAGGAGCATGATCTTCGCCACGTTTCCCCACCCGGACCGGCTACGATTGCTGGCGCTGCCGCTGCTTGTTTATCAGAAGAGCGGATTGCGCGCGTTGGTACGTGCAACCGGAATTTCGAAGTTGCTGCCGAAGCGCATGGCCGCCATGGAATCGCTGCTGCCGGATGTGCCTTCGCACCCGTTCAGGCGTATGCCTGCGCAAATTTCACCGAATTCAGCGCCGCGCCGCCGCGTGGGAATGTTGAGCGGATGCGTGCAACAAGTTTTCTTTTCGCATGTGAACGCGGCCACGGCGCGCGTGCTTGCAGCGGAAGGATGTGAAGTGATTATCCCCGAAGACCAAGGCTGCTGCGGCGCGCTGATGGTGCACTCAGGGCTGGAAAACGATGCATTAGTGTTGGCCAAACGCATGATTACCGCGTTTGAGAAAGCGAATGTTGATACCGTCGTGATCAATTCCGCAGGCTGTGGATCGACGATGAAAGAGTACGGGCATTTACTCCGTGACGATCCTGAATTTGCAACGCGGGCGGCAGCTTTCTCCGCCAAGTGCAAAGACATCACTGAAATTCTGTGCGAGTTGTCACCGCTGGCCGAGAGGCATCCTTTAAAGCTTCGCATCGCTTATCACGATGCCTGCCATCTGCAGCATGCACAGGGCGTGCGCGAACAACCGCGGCGATTGCTGAGCGGTATCCCGGAACTTGAAGTTGCGGAGATTCCCGAAGGCTCGCTCTGCTGCGGCTCCGCCGGCGTTTACAACCTGCTGCAACCAGACACGGCAAATGAGTTGGGTGATCGCAAGGTTACAAACCTGCTCACCACCAATGCGCAAGCGGTGCTTTCTGCAAACCCAGGATGTCTGCTGCAGTTAATGAACGGCCTGCGCAGGCGCGGCATGAAAGAGATGCCCGCTTTCCATATGGTGGAGTTGCTGGATGCTTCCATCCGCGGTGTCAGCGCCGAGAGTCTAATGCAAAGAAGACAAAACTAAGTGCGCTAGGGCAAACTGGAAGGCATGATATCGGATGCCCGCAAAGCTGAATTGCTCTCCACCTCTGAGTTTTTGTTAAAAGCCCGCAACACTGCCAACCCCGTTGACGATTTGTCTGCACCGATGATGGCCACCTCATTAGAGGAAGCCTATTTTGTGCAGGACGCGATGGCGCGCAGCCTTCAACTGGAAGGCATCGTCGACTGGAAAGTAGGCGCACCTGCGCCGGATGCAATGCCGCTCTTTGCGCCCATGATCAGGGCGTGGGTAGGGACCAACGGCTGCACGTTTGCGGATAAGCGCTACAGATTACGCGGGCTCGAAGCGGAGATTTCTTTCAAGATCGGCAAAGACCTTCCTCCGCGCGCCACGCCGTATACGCGCGAAGAGATCGTTGACGCGATTGAAAGTTGCCACCCGGCAATCGAAGAGCTGGAATCGGGACTAATGGTACCGGCGAACGTCGCACGCTTCACCTTGTTTTCCGATATGCAGATCCACGGCGGCTTCATTCCCGGGCCTGCGGTCCCGGATTGGCAGAAAATCGACTTCGCAAAAGAATCTGTGGCACTGGCCATCGACGGCAAAATTGAAGTCGTGCGAACCGCTTCGAATACCGCGGGCACCGATCTGCTTCGGTTGGTGCTTTACCTGGCCAACGAGGGCGCGGCACGCACCGGCGGACTTAAGTGCGGTGGGTGGATTACGACCGGCAGTTGGACCGGCAACACCTTTGCCAGGGCAGGCTCGTTTGTCGACGTGCGCTTTTCAACCGCAGGCAGCGTTTCGCTCCGATTTGCCTGAGCGGAGACTCTAAAAACCAGCCCCGTCCCCATTTTGGGGGTAGCGTGTTGAAGGTCGGACCATTATGATGTTTATTGAAAAATTTATGAACGAATGGGAGTTGTGTCCATGTCCAGGTCCATCAGCCTTCCCGGCGTAGAGTTCTTAGCTCCAATTACCGATAGTTATGCCGAAATCCTTACGCCGGAGGCGGTTGCCTTTGTTGTTGATCTGCAACGTACATTTAATCAGCGGCGTAAAGATTTGCTGAAAGCGCGCCATGAACGGCAAAAGCGCATTGATGCCGGTGAAAAGCCTAACTTTCTGGCGGAGACGAAATCGGTACGCGACGCGGAGTGGGGGGTGGCTCCGCTGCCTGCCGATATTCTTGACCGCCGGGTGGAGATCACCGGGCCGGTTGAGCGCAAGATGATCATCAATGCACTCAACTCAGGCGCCAAGGTGTTTATGGCTGACTTTGAGGACTCGAACACGCCGACGTGGAGCAACCTGATTGAAGGCCAGATCAATTTGCGCGACGCTATCCGGCGTACCATCACCTTCGCCGATCCATCGTCGGGCAAGCAATACAAGCTGAACGACAAGACCGCGGTATTGTTCATCCGCGCCCGTGGCTGGCACCTTGAAGAGCGGCATGTGCGCGTAGACGGCGAGCCGATGTCCGGCTCAATCTTCGATTTCGGGTTGTACTTCTTCCATAACGCCAAGGAACTGTTGGCGCGCGGCAGTGGACCTTACTTCTACCTGCCGAAGATGGAGAGCCATCTTGAAGCAAGATTGTGGAACGACATCTTTGTACGCGCGCAAGAGAAACTTGGCGTACCGCAACGCTCCATCAAGGCCACAGTACTGATTGAAACGATTCTGGCCAGCTTTGAGATGGACGAGATTCTGTACGAGCTGCGCGAGCACTCTGCCGGGTTGAATTGCGGGCGCTGGGATTACATTTTCAGTTTCATCAAAAAATTTGCAAACGACGCACACGCGGTGCTGCCTGATCGCGTACAGGTGACGATGACAACACACTTCATGCGCAGCTATTCCAAGCTGGCAATCAAGACCTGCCATCATCGTAACGTGCATGCGATCGGCGGCATGTCGGCTTACATCCCGGTCAAGTCAGATCCTGTGGCCAATGAAAAAGCAATTTCACAGGTGCGCGCCGATAAGGAACGCGAGGCGAGCGATGGGCACGATGGAACCTGGGTAGCGCATCCGGGACTGGTACCGGTCGCGCTGGAAGAATTCAATCGCCTGATGCCGCAGCCGAACCAGATTTCGAAGCAGCTTCCTGACTTCAACGCGACGGCGGAAGATCTGCTGAAGATTCCTGAAGGGCAGATTACCGATGCGGGCCTGAAGCAGAACGTTGCTGTTGGGCTGGGCTATATTGAGGCCTGGCTGCGAGGCATTGGCTGCGTGCCGCTCTTCAACTTGATGGAAGACGCGGCGACTGCCGAAATCAGCCGCGCGCAACTGTGGCAGTGGGTGCATCAAAATGCGAAGCTCGCGGACGGAAGAAACGTTGATCTGCCGCTAGTAGAGAGTCTGATCACTGCGGAACTCGAAAAGCAGAAGACCGCAGTAGATGCAGTGCGATATGCAGCGTATGAGAAAGCCGCGGACCTGATGCGAGAGCTGGTGAAGACTCCAGAATTCGTCGAGTTCCTGACCTTGCCGGCTTATCAGCGCATTTTGAAAGAAGAAAACCTGGGCGCTGCTTAATTCAGGTTGAAATCAAAAAAAAGGCCGCAGGCTGATTGCCTGCGGCCCTTGATTTTTGAAGGGTCAATCGCCTGCGGCGGTATGCAGCCAATAGTGGAAGCCGTCGACGATGGCCATGAGGGCGGCCTGGTTGAGGTCGCTGCTTACCCCGGCGGTGACCCACGGTTCGTGGCCGTCTGCGTTGAAGCTGACCGTAACTCGGACATGGGCGGCGGTGTCTTGCGCGGATACGTCGATGGCGGTGACGGTGAAGGTGCCGAGGCGCATGTGAGCGAGCGCGGGGTACCACTTCTCGAGTTCCTGACGCATGGCCTTGGTGAGCGCGTCTACCGGACCGGCTCCCTCAGCGCGCGTTGTGATAACCGCTCCTTCGCCGACGAATAGCTGCATCGACGCCTGCACGTAACGATTGCCGGTTTCATCCGACTCGTCGAGAACACGCCAGCTCTTTACGCTGAATCGCTCCGGTAAAGTGCCAAGCACCTTCATGCAGGCGAGCTTGAAGGAGATCTCGCTTACGGTAAATGCACCGCCGTCGATCATGCCCTGGTTTGCTTCAAGGAGGGCCTGCGCCTGTGTTGGCAATAGCGGAACGCCGAGCGCTTCAGAGAGCAGAACGATGTTGGCGCGCCCTGACTGAGCATTGACGCCGACGACGGGATTAGCGCCTACGCGCGCTGGATCACACCATAGATAGGCACCGGGATTCTTGCGCTCGCTGCTGCCGTGCATGCCGGCCCAAGTTCCAAAAGCGCCGGGGCCGACGATAGGAGTGCCGTGCGGCGGCTCCAACCCAAATGCCGCGTACGCAGAATGCGCCAAGCCGGTGAGTCCGGTGAGCGCTTCAGGCGCGACGAACTCTGCTTCTCCGCGCAACTGCATGCCGCCGATTACGGTTGTGAGATTGACGTTGCCGCAACGTTCGCCGGTGCCGAGCAAAGTTCCCTGCACCTGCAATGCGCCGGACAAAATGGCAGCGCGGCTGTTTGCCACGCCCAGGCCGCGATCGGTGTGGCCGTGGAAGCCAAAGCTGGCTTCAGGGTAGCTGCTGACCAATTCGCCGATGACCCTTGAGACCTCTTCAGGACTGGCGCCGCCGTTGGTGTCGCAGACGACCAGGCGGCTGACTTTTTGATTAACGCACTGCTCCACCATCTGCCGGAAGTACTCGATGCCACGAGCCTTCTCCGCGGGTTCGCACGGATGTCCATTTTCGCGACGGCCGCAGGCAGCGTCCATTGCGTGCTCAAAATCGACCAGGACTTCAAGGCCGTTGTCCTGCAGATACTGGATGGTCTCTGAGACCATAAGCAAGTTTTCGTCGGGCTTAGTCTCAAGAGATTTCTCAACATCGAGCAAGCGCGATTTAACAACGATGACGGCGACGGGAACGCGTTGCTTGTTGGCGACGATGAACTTTACATCGGGCCAGTCCTGCACGCGTGTGCCGCGCCCGCGGCTACGGCCGAATAGTGCCAGCTTCATGGCACAGGTATCCACTGTTTCGAGGGCGCTGGTGAGATCGGTGACGAACTGATTGGCGCCGGCAAAGCCGATTTCGGCATAGGTTACGCCGAAGTTGCTCATGCGCTGCAGGAGTCGCACTGCGTTGGGGACTGAGATATCGAGATTCGGCTGCTGCAGACCGTCGCGAAGGCTGGTGTCGAACAGCTCGATGCGTTTCACTTTGCTTGCTGTCATTGAACCCTGTTTCACGGTGCAGAGTGACCGTTTGAATGGCATCTGCGAAGGAGAAAGTCTTGTCTCCATCATATATTGGCGATGGAAAGACAACGACCAGGGCAATCGGGCGCTGGTTCAGCGGTCTGATTTATCAAGCTGCCGAAGAGCCGAGTGCTGAAATTCGGCTCAATCGCGGCAAAAGCGCATTCAAAACGGCAGAAACAGCGCCAAAAAGGGGCATCTTAGGCCTTCCTAATTGACTCTTCAATTAACCACAGCGATTTTTATGTCTCTCATTACAGGCATGTTATACGATTCCGAGTACTATCCATTTTTCAGGGGCAGCTTGAGGATCCGCCTCGCATTTCCTGCCGCGACCTTTGCACGTTCGACCTCGGAGATGCGGGCCTGCTCGATGAACTGCGAAGCCAGCTCCGTTTTCTCGAACGGATAATCAACGGAGAACATCACATTTTCGGCACCCATCGCATCCAGCGCGCAGCGCAAAGAAATATCGGAGCAAACGCCAGAGGTCGTGATCGCAAAATTCCGTTTGATATAGAAGGAGGGAGCTTGTTCCAGCGTCCGTGAACCGCGGTTGCATACGAGCCAGCGGCTGTCGAACCGCCACAAGTTCAAGGGCAAGGTTTCGCCCATGTGTCCAAGGATCAACCTTGCCTTAGGGTAACGTTCGAAGACGCCTGCGAAGACAAGCCGCAATGCATGCGCGGCGGTTTCAAATGCCCAACTGCAAACCGGGCCCCAAAGCTCTGAATGGCCTGCGTAGACTGCCGGGTTGTCAACGGGGTTTCCCGGATGCAGATAAACCGGAGCCTGCAACGCCGCCACACGCTCCCAGAATACTGAATACTTGTCGAGATCGAGATACTCGCCATTGGTCTGCCCATTGATCATGGCGCCTTGAAATCCTAGCTCGTGCACACAGCGCTCGAGTTCGTTGGCAGCCTCGGCCGGATCCTGCATCGCCAGGTGCGCGAAACCACCATAGCGCGCCGGTCGCTTGTTGATCTCGGCGGCAAGAAAGTCGTTGGCCATTTTCGCATTGCGCTTTGCCGCCGCAGCATCCTTTTCAAATTGCACGCCCGGACCAGCGATCGACAGCACCACATAGTCAATGTGATTCTTGTCCATTACTTCAATTCGCTTATCGCCGAGATCCTGCAGAACGCCAGCTCCGAATTCACGGATGGCAGGGCTGATGTTTGGATAAGTCTCAGTGAAGTAGCCGACAAATTCAGGAATTAGAAAATGTTCTTCAAGCGCGATCTTGCCCAGCGGGCGCGACTGGGATGGCTCGTCGCCGATTGATGCCTCGCCTTCAATCGACAAAGCATTTGTAGCCGCACCGGCTACGACAAGCGTTGCATGCTTGAGAAGATCTCTACGTTTCATGGAAGTATGACCTCCGCTCGGAGTGAACCATGCACGGCTAGACAGTAGTTCATGACCGGGGAATGAGGGGAACGGTCTCAGATCTGACTGTGTGACCCGGGTTAACCCGCATTATATCGATGGGATCCAAGGGCAGCGAAACGGAACCTGCCGGATTTCAATTCGACCGTTCATTCAGGTCTGTGCTTTCCCACCCATGAATCAAAGTGCGATTCATGGATGGGGGCACCCGTTGGTTGTGGTCTGTTAAGAGCACAAACGGACGGATGGGCCCATGAAATTTTTCACTTGCCAAGAAACAAACACCTGTAGTAGATATTATGACAAGCGTAGGAGGGTGAGCTTGGCTGACACAAAACTCTCGAAACTTGAGTTCCAGATCATGGAAGTTCTGTGGGTTGGGGGAGAGCTTTCAATTCGCGAGATCCAGGAGCGGTTTCCCGGTAAACGGGTGCCTGCGTACACCACGATTCAGACGACGGTGTACCGCATGGAGACCAAGGAAGTGGTGCATCGCGTAAAGAAGGTGGGCAACTTTCACGTGTTCGCCGCGTCGATTACGCAGAAAGAAGCACAGCGCCGCGTGGTAGACGATTTGCTTTCATACTTTGGCGGCCGAAGCCAGCCGGTGATGGCTCACCTGGTCGAGTCTGGCAGGTTATCGCTCGAAGACGTGAAGGAAGCAGAACGAACGCTGAAGAAACTCTCTCAAAAGGAGAAGCTGTGATGAGTTCAACTTTTTTCTGGAACGATCAATGGACTGCGGCGCTGGTGAATCATCTTTGGCAGTCCACGATTGTGGCGGCACTGGCTCTGCTGCTGACGCAGTCGCTCAAAAAGAACCAGGCGCGCGTCCGCTATTGGGTCTGGATGGCTGCGTCGGCAAAGTTTCTGCTACCCTTCTCGTTGCTTATGGATGCGGGGACGTGGGCGCGCTTGCTCATTACCGCTCCGATTGCGAAACCGAGTGTGGCGGCAACAATCGAACAGGTTGCGCAGCCGTTTCAAGGATCAACAACATTCGACGCGGTGAACACCACGTTGCCCGCGCATGGTGTCGCTTTGCTGCCGACTATTCTTTTGGCTGCTTGGCTTTGCGGCGTGTTGCCGATCGCCGTGCGATGGGCTCGGGCATGGATGCGCATCCGGGAAGTAGTGCGCGAGGCGACGCCTGCGGAGATTGTCGCCGATGTGCCGGTTGCGGTAAGCGTGCCGGTACTTTGCTCCGCTGCCTTGCTGGAGCCGGGCGTGTTCGGCATTCTGCGTCCCGTATTGCTGCTGCCGAAGGGCATTCTCGAACGGCTGCGGCCTGCGCAACTGCGGGCGATCGTGGCGCATGAGATGTGCCATGTGCGGAGGCGAGACAATCTTACCTTTGCGCTGCACATGATTACGCAGGCGGTGTTCTGGTTCCATCCGCTGACATGGTGGATTGGCGCGCGGTTGATTGAAGAGCGCGAGCAGGCATGCGACGAAGCGGTGCTTGAGGCGGGCGGCGAGGCGGAGGTTTACGCCGAGGGGATTTTGAGTGTTTGCAAGTTCTACGTTGAGTCGCCACTGGCGTGCGCGGCGGGTGTGAGCGGTGCGGATTTGAAGCATCGCATTGCGCGGATTATGACTGCGCCGATAACGCACCAATTAAATTTGACCAGGAAGCTGCTGCTGGGCGCTGCGGGATTTGCGGCGGTGGCGTTGCCACTTTCGCTGGGGCTAGTGCGCTCGGTGCTGGCGGAGGAGCGGGCAGAAGATACTGCGGCGAAACTGCCGAAGTTCGAGGTGGCGTCGATTAAGCCGCATCAAGCTTCTGACATTATGCGGATGGGAATGCGCATGTCACCGGATGGCGTTTCGGTTTCAGGGCTGCCATTGAGTAATCTGCTCTTCCTTGCATTCGGACTTTCAGAGGATCGAATTTTGGACGAACCGGCTTGGGCAAAATCAGACCGCTTCGATATCGAAGCTAAGGTTGAACCTGCCGATGTGCCAAGACTGAAGGACATGACGCTCAATGAACGTTGGGCAATGATGATTCCGATTCTCCAGGAGCGCTATGGATTGAAGTTTCATCGCGAGACGAGAGACCTGCAGGTATATACGATAGTGGTGTCAAAAAGCGGATCAAAGATGCAGCCAGTGCAAACCGACTTGCCCGATTCGAAGGGTGGCACGGGGCGCGCCATGATGCGCATGTCGTCGGAAGGCATGACGCTTGAGGCTCATGGAGCTTCGATGGAATCGTTGGCCCATGCGATTGCGCAACAGCTTGGCGGCACGGTCGTCGATAAGACAGGTTTGACCGGCAGATACGATTACAACTTGAAATGGGCTGCTGGTACGGGGAGTGGGTCGATGGGATCGACAGGCATGATGGCACTGCAGGCTGGTCCTCCAATCATGGGCGCCGGCCAAGGTGTTGCACCGGCTGGGGTGGAACCGGCAGCGAGCGCAGAGCCGCCGCTCCCCACCGCTCTGCAGGAGCAGCTTGGCTTGAAGCTTGTATCGCAAAAGGAGCCGGTGGAGGTGGTTGTCATCGATCACATCCAACAGCCCTCGCCTAACTAGGGCGGCGATGGGTAGGCTTACGCATTTTTTCCTGAAAATTCCTTCCCAATTAGGGAAACAAATAGCCATGTCGAAACGTACATAGGGGTGTATTCTGCTCGCGGATTACGAATCTGGGGTGGTTTGCGCCTTTAATTGACAAGGCCGGCCGCAGAAGAGGATCGACAAATGATGGAAGTAGTTGCTGAGAGAAAACCCAATTATCGCAGGCGAGTTTTGCTGGGAATCGTATGCCTTGGCGGCGGTTTGCTTACCTCCCTGTGCAGCGCACAAGCGCCGGCTGCCAACCCCGCCCCAGCCCCGGATGCTACGCACAAGATTGATGATACCTGGCAAGGGACGCTGCACATTCCGGAGGCGAATCGTGATCTGCGGATTGTACTGAAGATAACCAAGGGCAATGACGGTGTTCTGAAAGGCATTTGGTACAGCATCGACCAGAGCGGGCAGGGTATCCAGACCGCAACCATGAGCTTTCAGGATGGAGTATTGAAATATACGTCCCAAATCATCGAGCGCACCTATGAGGGCAAGATGTCGGCGGACGGGAGGTCGATTTCGGGAACGTGGATGGAAGGTGACAAGCCTGTTTCGATGCTATACGAACGCGCGACACCGGCAACTGAATGGACAATTCCGCCGCCTCCGCCGCCAGTGGTGCCAATGGTAGCAGACGCAAACCCGAGTTTCGAAGTTGCAACTATTAAACCGAGCGAGCCCGACAAGCCCGGCAAAGGAATCACGGTACGGGGCACTCGATTCATGACGCGCAATACAACGTTGAACGATTTGATCGCATTCTTCTATGGCGTTCAGCAGAAGCAAATTGTCGGTGCGCCGTCGTGGGTTGAAACAGATAAATGGGACATTGAGGGACAGCCCGATGTGCCCGGCACTCCCAACAAAAAACAGATGGAGACAATGGTACAGAAATTGCTGGCCGATAGATTCCAATTGAAGTTTCATAAGGAATCAAAAGAGCTCTCGGCATATGTTCTGACTGAGTCAAAAACTGGAAACAAGATGACTGCGGGTGATCAAAAAGCGCAGCTTCCGGGGTTGGGATTCAGCAGCATCTCCCCTGTGTCGCTGACGGTTGTTAACGCTACGATGGGCGATTTTGCGCAGTTTCTTCAGCAGCTCGTCCTGGACCGGCCGGTAGTGGATCAAACCGCGCTGGAGGGTAAGTGGAATTTCCGTCTGAAGTGGACAGCGGATGAGTCTCAGATGAGTGGCATGGGGATGAAAGTGCCACCGCCGAGCGATGCTGCGGACGCACCACCGCCTTTATTTACGGCAATTCAGGAACAGATTGGGCTGAAGCTCGATTCTGGGAAGGCGCAGGTGCCGGTGCTTGTAATCGACAAGGTCGAGAAGCCGTCGGCTAACTGATTTGGCCTTTGAATGATGAAATGACGAATCGGCGCGATTTCTGCTGTTAACGTCGATGCCGGTTCGTTCGTTTCTTGAGATGAGGTCACATTTTTCTCCACGTTTGATAAGTGCGTGTGCGAGATATTCGCGCAGTCGGGAGCGGAATGCGTCCATCTCACTTTCGAGGCGCCAATATGATTTACACGCAAATTTCAAGTAAGAGGCAATTAAGCAGAACGATCCGCACAATGATTGCCGCGGTTGTCTTAGTACCGATGATTGCGTTGCAAACGAGCGCTCAGCAGAATGACTCGGGGAGCGTTTCTACACTGATTCATTCGGCGAAGTTTGAAGTTGTTTCGATCCATCCTGATGACCCGGATGGGCACCAGACGAGAATCGAGATGACGCCGGACGGAAGGTTTGTTGCGAATGGAATTACGATCAAGCGGCTTGTCTGCATGGCTTATGGAATTCAGGATTTTCAGTTGGTAGGAGGACCGGCCTGGATCTCGTCGGAGCGGTTTGCGATTCAGGCGAAGACCGAGGGCCAAGTTGAACAGGAATTGCCAAAGTTGAGTGACGACGAACGATTGCTGGTTGGCAAGCAGATGGTGCAAGCCATGCTGGCAGATCGGCTGAACTTGAAGATGCGGCCGGAGTCAAAAGAAATGTCGACCCTTGGTATGGTTGTGGCAAAAAACGGGGCGAACCTGCACGAAGCAAAACCCGGCGACGAATATCCCAATGGCTTGAAGGAAGGCGACGGCAAAGGGCACGCAGGCATGATGCGGTTTAACGGCCATCAGCTTACTGCGCAAGGAGTGAAACTGGACAATCTAGCCACGTTTCTCTCTGAGCAGCTTCATCAGATTGTGCAGAACAAGTCGGGTCTGGATGGCAAGTACGACTTCAAGCTTGAATGGTCGCAAGAGACAGATCATCCAATGGGGCCCGGACAAACGAGCGGCGAAGCCGGGAATGCTCTCGCGGATGAGAATTCATCGCCTTCAATTTTTACGGCGATTCAAGAGCAGCTTGGATTGAGATTGGAACCACAAAAAAGCGCGGTGGCCGTCTATCTGGTAGAGACAATCGAAAGACCCACTGAAAACTAGACAAGGTTGGAGTGAACGAATGGCGCGGTTGCGCTCGGTAAAGGTCTTGCTCAGCTGCGCACTCCTGGCTTTGTGCGCCGCCGCTCCTGCGTGGGCGCGGGAGTATCACGGGCAGGTGTTCTATGGCGGCGTGCCGGTACCGGGCACCACCGTGACCTTGATGCAGGGAGACAAGCGCTTTACTGCCGTGACGGACCGGCAGGGCCTTTACGAGTTTGCCGATATTGCGGACGGACAGTGGAAGATCGAGATCGCGATGAGCGGTTTTACCACACTGGACGATACGGTGACGGTGGGAGCTGATGTGCCGCAGCGCCAATGGGATTTAAATATGCTGGGGCTTGAGCAGATAAAAGCTCAGCCGGAAGTAACTGCTCAGCTGAAAGCGCGGCCTGAGAATTTATCGCCGGCGCCCGGCACCGATGAGAAGAAGAAAACCGACGATGCCGCTGTGGCGTCGATGCCGCCTATTCCTGCGGAACAGTCGGCGGAGCAATCGGCCGATGGCGTGCTTATCAGCGGCAGCCAGAACAATGCGGCAACTTCGCAATATTCGCTTTCGCCGGCGTTCGGTAATCGCAGGCCCGGGCAGAAGGGACAGTACAACGGTGGGCTCGGCTTGATCGCGGACAGTTCTGCGCTTGATGCGCGGCCTTACTCGCTTACCGGCTTGCAGTCGCCGAAAGATTTCTACAGCCGCATCACGGGAATTGCGACGTTGGGCGGGCCGCTGCGGATTCCGCACCTGATGCCTATTGGTCCAAATTTCTTTGTGCAATACCAATGGACGCGTAGTACGGACGCGGCCAATCAGACGGGGCTGGTGCCGGATGCCGCGGAGCGGAGCGGCGATTTGTCGGGGCTGCGCGATGCGCAAGGACAGCCGATAACGGTTTACAATCCTGCGACTGGATTGCCCTTTGCGGGGAACGTTCCTGTCAATGCGCAGGCAGCGGCATTGCTTAATCTGTATCCGCTGCCAAACCTGGCCGGCGACACGCGCTACAACTATCAGGCAACGGTGTTGAACAACACGCATATCGATGCGCTGCAATCGCGAGTGATGAAGAATGTTGGCCGCCGCGATCAGTTGTATGGCGGCTTTGGTTTTAGAAGTACGCGCGAAGACGACAAGAATTTATTTGGATTTGTCGACGACACGAGTTCGCTGGGCATTGATGCGAATATGAACTGGTCGCACCGCTATAAGCACCAGATTTTTGTGGTGATGACTTATCACCTGACGCGTTTGCGCACAAGCATTGAGCCGGAATTCGAAGGACGCCAGAATGTCTCGGGGCAGGCGGGCATTGGCGGCAATAATCAGGACCTGCGAAATTGGGGACCGCCTAATCTGACGTTCTCAAGCGGAATCTCCGGGCTTGGCGACGCAAACAGCGCTTTCAATCGCAATCGTACGGACGCGATGAACGTGAATGTGTCGACTTCTTACAGGCGGCACAATTTTATTTTCGGTGGCGATTTTCGGCGGCAGGAGTACAACGTGTTTGCGCAGGAGAATCCCCGCGGCAGGTTTACATTTACCGGCGCGGCAACGCAGCGGGGCGGAAGCGCCGCGGGCACATCAACTACTACGGGATCGGATATTGCCGATTTCCTTCTCGGCACTCCTGACACCAGCGCGATATCGTTTGGCAACCCCGATAAATATTTTCGGCAGTCGGTGTACGACTTGTATTTCACAGACGACTGGCGGTTGCTGCCTCAGTTGAGCATCAATGCCGGCGTGCGCTGGGATTACGGCGCGCCGTTGACGGAGCTGCTTGGCAGGCTTGCAAACATTGATGTATCGCAGGGCTTCGCCAATATCGCGCCGGTTGTCGCCACATCGCCGAAGGGGCCGGCAAGCGGAGTGGCGTATCCAACTTCATTGGTGCGGCCGGATAAGAAAGGTATTGGCCCGCGGATTGGAATCTCGTGGCGCCCGATTCCTGCTTCGACACTGGTTGTGCGGGCGGGGTACGGAATTTACTACGACACGTCGGTTTACCTGGCGGCGACGGAGGCGATGGCGACACAGGCTCCATTTGCGACCAGCGTGAGCCAGGCCAACAGCAGCGCATGCCCGTTGACACTTGCAAATGGATTCACGCAATGCATGAGCGCGGCCACGGACACATTCGGCCTCGATCCTAATTTGCGCGTGGGTAATGCGCAGATTTGGCAGGTGAGCGTGCAGCGCGACTTGCCATGGGCGCTGGTGGGGTCGGTTGCGTACAACGGGACAAAGGGCACTCACGGAATGCAGGAATTTCTTCCGAACACATATCCGATCGGCGGCATCAATCCTTGTCCAACGTGCCAGCTGGGTTTCGTGTACCGCTCGTCTGGCGGCAACTCAACGCGCAACGCGGGGCAGGTTCAGTTACGGCGCAGGCTGCGCAGCGGTTTGACGGCAACGCTTGACTACACATGGGCGAAGGCGATGGATGACGACTCGCAAGTGGGCGCAGCTGGACACCAGACTGCGACCAGCGCTGCAACGCCGGGTGGCGCGAGCGCTACGAGTGCCTCCATCAGTGGGCCGACGATTGCGCAGAACTGGCGCGACCTGCTCGCGGAGCGTTCACTTTCCAATTTCGATCAGCGGCATGTGGTGAGCGCCACCGTCCAGTACACAACCGGCATGGGCCTGGGTCGCGAGCTAATGAGTGACTGGCGCGGCAGATTGCTGAAGGAGTGGACTGTGGGCAATCAGCTGACTTTCGGCACGGGATTGCCGGAGACGCCGATTTATCTAGCCGCTGTGCCGGGGACGGGCTTTAGCAACACGATCAGACCGAACGCGACGGGAGCACTAGTCTATGGTGGGACTGCAGGGCAGTATTTAAATCCCGCCGCGTTTACGGGCCCGAGTGCGGGCGCGTGGGGAACGGCGCGCAGGAATTCAATTACCGGTCCGGACACGTTCAGCATGAACTCATCGATGTCTCGCACGATCCGATTGATGAATCCGTTCAACCTTGATGTGCGAGTGGATGCCACGAATGTTTTAAACCGCGGCGTGTTTACGGGCTGGAATTCGGTGGTGAACAGTACGACTTTTGGGCTGCCCGCGCAGGCCAACGCCATGCGGAGCCTGCAGGTAACTGCAAGGTTGAGGTTTTGATGATGCTCAGGCTTGGTAGATTACCGGCGTTGATAGCTCTTGCTGCGAGTTCGGGTTTGTGTGCGCAGCAGGTGGGTGGTAACGCTTTGCCAGCGGGACAGAGCGAGACTTTTAAGCTGACGCTAAATTCGCAACTGGTTGTTGAACAGGTGGTGGTGAAGGACAAGAATGGCGATTTCGTCAACGGGCTAACGGAGAAGGATTTTACCGTAACGGAAGATGGAGCGGTGCAGACATTGAAGTTCTGCGAGCATCAGCGATTTTCCGATACTGTGACTCCCCTGCCCCCGCAGAATGCTGACGACGAGAACATAACGATCTACAAAAAGCTGACGCACACACAGATTGCATCGGAACCTGCGGATGGCAGCAAATATAAAGACCGGCGACTGATCGCGCTTTATTTCGACATGACTTCGATGCCGCCGCAGGATCAGGCTCGGGCTTTAACGGCGGCGCAGACTTTTGTGCGCACGCAGATGACCTCCGCGGACATGATCGCCATTATGGAGTTCACCGGCGGCTCAGTGGCTGTGCTTCAGGATTTTACCGCCGACCGCAACAAGCTGCTTAGCATTCTGACGACGCTGATTGTTGGCGAAGGACAGGGCTCCACAGATTCGATTGATGACTCGGCCAGCGCCGATACGGGCGCGGCATTTGGGCAGGACGATAGCGAATTCAACATTTTCAATACCGACCGCCAGCTTTCAGCGTTGCAGACAACCGCGAAGATGCTTGAACAGATGCACGAGAAAAAGGAACTGGTGTATTTTGCCAGTAACCTGAACTTGAACGGCGTGGATAACATGGCGCAGTTGCACGCCACAATTGATGCGGCTGTGCGCGCCGGCGTGTCGTTTTGGCCGGTGGACGCGCGCGGCCTGGTGGCTAGCGCGCCGTTGGGCGACGCGACGCAGGCGTCGCCAGGAAATGTTGGCATGTATTCAGGCACAGCCGCTGTAGCTGTATCAACCAGGTTTCAGCAATCGCAGGACACTATGTACTCGCTTGCCGCCGATACCGGCGGCAAGGCACTGTTCGACAACAACGATCTTACGCGCGGCATTGTGCAGGCACAGCACGCTATCACCGATTACTACATTGTTGGCTACTACACCACTAACACCGCACAAAACGGCAAATTCAGGCGCGTCAAGATCACGGTAGCCGCTCCTGCCGATGCGAACCTGGCCTACCGCGAGGGTTACTACGCGAACAAGGAGTTTGCAAAGTTTACGACCGTGGACAAGGAACGCCAGCTTGAAGATGCGCTGATGCTGGGCGATCCGATTACGGATCTGACGATTGCGATGGAGATTGATTATTTCCAATTGAATCGCGCTGAGTATTTTGTGCCCATCATGGTGAAGATTCCCGGGCGCGAACTGGCGCTGGCGAAAAAGTTTGGGGCAGAACATACGCTCATCGACTTTGTATGCGAGATCAAAGACCTGGCTGGCGGCTATACGGTAAGCAACGTGCGCGACAACGTTGACGTGAAGCTGACCGATGCGACAGCACAGCAACTGGTAAAGGTGCCGATTGAATACGACGCCGGATTCTCGCTGCTGCCTGGACGGTACTCCATGAAATTTCTGGCGCGTGACGATGAGACTGGAAGGATTGGCACGTATCAGACGGAGTTCACGATTCCGAATTTGAACAAGGAAACTGTGCGCGTGCCGATCAGCTCTGTCGTGTTGAGCAGCCAGCGCGTTAACACCCGTGATGCGCTGTACAACGCTACGCGCGGCAAAAAACAGAATGAGAACGACCAGAAGAATCCGCTTATACAGGAAGGCCTGAAGCTGATTCCGAGTGTGACGCGCGTATTCAGCACGGCGCGCGAGATGAATGTTTATCTGCAGGCATATGCCGGCGGCCCGCAGGCTGATGCGACGACGCCAAAGCCGGCCTCGTCGTTAATTGCGTTTGTGAGTTTATATAAGGATGGCAAGAAGGCGTTCGAATCTGCACCGCTGGCCGCAATGCCTGAGGGGGGCAGCAAGCTGGGCGTTACGCCATTCAGTTTTCATCTTTCCCTGGGCAGTCTAGCGGCGGGACGTTACGAGTGCCAGATCAGCGTGCTCGATCCAGCGGGAAAGCGCGTGGCGTTCTGGGTTAATCCGGTGATGCTGGTTAAGTGAGTTGCTAGACTTCGACGCGTTCCTTGTTGGACGTCAGGCGGCCGAGGAGATTGAATATCTTTTCGCACGTTTGCAGATGGGTGCGCATGGCGTGGCGCGCTTTTTCAGGTTCGCGCCGGCGCACTGCAGACAGGATCTTGCCGTGCTGCTGATGAGCATTTTCCTTAATGCCGGGTAGTTCCTGCGATTTGCTGATCCACTCTTTGAGTACACCGCGAATGGGGGTCAGCAGTTCGTAGAGCATCTGGTTCTTGGCGCAGCTTGCAATGGCGAGATGGAATTCGACATCGAGGTCAACGAAATCGCGGCCTACGCCATGCAGACTCTGTTCCATGTCGTCCATCAGGCGATCGAGCTGCTCGAAGTCATCTGCGTCCGCGCGCTCCGCAGCCAGGGCCGCAGTTTCCGATTCGATCAACAGGCGGGCTTCGCCTACATCCTGCAGTTCCTTGTCGGATTTGAGAATGCCCCGCGCCATGATGCGATCAATGAGAAGCTTTGAGGTCTCAATGACATAAGTGCCCTCACCGGGACGCATCTGCACCATGCCTACAAAAGCCAACGACTTCAACGCTTCGCGCAGAGTGGAGCGGCCAATGTTCATCGCGTAACAAAGCTCAGCCTCTGATGGCAGCTTCTCGCCGGGCTTCCAACGGCCTTCGGCGATCTGGTCCGAAAGCTGGGCGGCGACCTGCTCTCCCAACGTGACCCGCGAGACTGGTTTTAGCGTTGACATGGCTATACTGCGGTGATTATAGTACGCACGCTAGAACATCAGCACATCAGGCTGTCTGATGTTTGGATTTAGTCTCCCGATCCGTTCCATTTTTGTGGTGTGGAGTGAGACATTCCAAACAGGCAAAGCATCGGTCGGGCCAGTTTACCCTCCGATCATTTTCCCGTTTTGTCCTGGGCATTGCGGCCATTTACCCGCGCTTCCCTTACCGTATTTCAGAGTCAACCGTAATCGCACGTGAGCCGGTACTATGACCAAAGCCCTTCGCTGGAACATGGCCATCCTTATCACGGCCGCAATAGCTATCAGCTATTTCGATCGCCAGACGCTGCCTATTGCGATACGGGCCATCCAGCAGGAAATTCCGGTTACGAACGGCCAGTTTTCGCACTTGCAGGCAGCGTTTCTGGCTGCTTATGCGCTGATGTATGCGGGCAGCGGAAAGCTGATTGACGTGCTGGGCACGCGCCGCGGATTCCTGATCATCATGGTTTGGTGGTCGCTGGCCTGTGCGAGCCAGGGATTGGCGACCAGCGTGCCGATGCTGGCGGTGGCTCTGTTTCTGCTGGGCATGGGTGAAGGCGGAGGCTTTCCCGCGGCGACGAAAGCGATGGCCGAGTGGTTCCCAGTTAGCGAGCGCTCGACGGCCATGGGATTGATGAATGCGGGCACTGCCGTTGGAGCAGTTGCTGCTCCGCCGCTGATAGCACTTACGCTGGCCCACCTGAGCTGGCATTGGGTTTTCTACCTGGCCGGAATGGTTGGGTTGCTGTGGACGGCGTGGTGGGCAAAGGCCTATCAGCCGGCCGCGCTGCATCCGCGCCTGAGCGCCGAAGAAAGGGAAAAACTTGCCGAAGTGCTGGCGCCTAAGGAGAAGAGCACGCAGACGGTTAGGTGGATCGACCTTTTCCGTTATCCGCAGGTCTGCGGACTTGTGTTCGCGAAATTCTTGAGCGATGCGGCCTGGTATTTCTACATTTTCTGGCTGCCCAAGTATTTGTACGACGTACATCATTTCGACACTAAGCAAGTTGGCTATTACGCGTGGATTCCCTATGCTGCGGCGGGTATTGGCAGCCTGACGGGTGGATGGTTTTCAAGCAGGCTCATTCAGCGCGGGGTTTCAGTTAACGCGGCGCGCAAGGTTGCGCTTGGCCTGAGCGCGCTAGTGATGCCATCGATCCTGTTGGTGCCGCATGTCCCGGTGGAGTTTGCGATCGTGATCTTCAGCCTTGCCTTCGCCGGCCAGCAATCGTGGTCGACGCTGGTGATGACGCTGCCCTCTGACCTTGTTCCATCGAGCGTGGTGGGGTCGTTCGCAGGCCTGGTTGGGTTTGGCGGCGCGATGGGCGGCATTGTGTTTGGGCTGGTGGTTGGACGGCTGCTCGACAACGGATTCGGTTACGGACCGGTATTTGGAATTGTGAGTACGCTGCACGTAATCGGATTCTGCGTAATTCTGCTGACAATTCGCGTAGTGGGGCCCATCAACTTCAAGACTAAGACGGCCAGGTTCGCGACAGTCTGATTGGCACATTTTCAAGAGAAGAGAAACAAGATAGAGGAGAGAAGTAACGTGGAACAACAGAAAAAGACTATCGGCATTATCCATGCAATACATTTGACGATCGGCGCCATGAAGCCGTTTCTCGAGCGCTACATTCCAGATGTCGACGTGATGCATCTTTGCGATGACACCATTCAGCGGGACAATCTGGCGGCGGCCGTCGGCACCATTCCCAAGCATAATTATTTTCGGTTTGCGCAGTACGCGCATAACCTGCAGGAATCGGGGGTTGAGTTGATTCTGCTGGCCTGTTCCACATTCAATTACGCGGCAGAGCTGGCACGGCCGATGATCGATATTCCGATTCTGCAGATTGACCGGCCGATGATGGAGCTTGCGGTGATGCAAGGCAAGCGTGTGGGATTGCTGGCGACACTGCCCTCCACTGTGCCTTCATCAGAGCGGTTGATGAGGATTATTGCGGCTGAGAAAAATCGCGAAGTGGAGATCACGACAGTGCTTCGTCCCGAGGCATTCGCGGCAGTGGCCAAGGGCGATACAGCAACGCACAACCGGATTCTGCTGGAAGAGATCGACAAACTTTCGGGCAAGGTTGACTCCATTGTGATGGCACAGCTTTCGATGTCGGCGCTGGAACCCCAGTTGGGCAAGACGGCTGTGCCGGTCTACAACAGCGGCACTACTGGATTCGGATACATTCGCGAGAAGTTGTACGGGCCCGCGCAAACGAGTTAGCCGTTCAGTGATTAGTGAGGCTGTTTCATGATGAAGCAAATAACACTCCCCTACGGTCACGAAGAGCGGACCATCGAGATTCCGGAAGCGAACCTCGCCTGGATCGAGGGTCCGCGTCACGCTGAACCGATACCGGACATTGAGGCAGCGGTTCGCGAGGCTATTCGGAAACCGATCGGCTCGCCAACTCTTGCGGAGTTGGTTGCGCGCTACGGCACTCGCACGCTGATTCTCATCGATGACAGCACGCGCAGCACACCGCAGGAACTTATTTTGCCTATTCTTCTCGATGAACTGAATGCGGCCGGCGTGCCTGACAGCGAAATATCCGGAATGATCGCGCTGGGAACGCATCGGCGAATGAACAATGCGGAGATTGAGCAGCGAGTCGGCACGGGCGTGCTTAAGCGCATTTCAGTTACAAACATGTCGCACGACCCGAAGGACTTCAAAGATCTGGGCGTAACGCCGCTTGGAATTCCTATCCACGTAAATCGCAGATACCTCGATACGCCGATCACGATTGCGGTGGGCAATATTATTCCGCATATGTATGCGGGCTGGGCAGGTGGCGCCAAGATGGTGCAACCCGGCGTGACCAGCGCGGTGACGACTGGAAGAACGCATTTAATTGCAGGTCCGCGAGTATACGAAATCCTTGGCAACGTCGATAACGAAGTGCGCAAGGAAATGGAGACCATCGCTGTTCAGTCGGGCCTTAAATTCATTGTGAATGTGGTGCTGGATGCAACGGGATCGGTAGCAGGAATTGTGGCTGGCGACGTGATCAAGGCGCATCGAGCAGGAATTGAAATCGCCAAACCTATCTACACGCTTGAGCTTTCTGAAAAGCCCGATATTGTGGTGGCGAGTTCTCATCCGGCGGATCGCGATCTCTGGCAGGGCTTTAAGCCGGTGAACAATTGCGGCATGTTGGTGAAGGACGGCGGAACGCTGATTTTAATTATCCCCGCACCGGAAGGTATCGCGCCGGATCATACGCTGCTGGTTGATTTTGGAACCACTCCCGGCGACGAAGTAATGGATCTTGTGACACAGGGCAAGGTTCACGATGAGGTTGCAGCTGCCACGTATCTGGCCTTCGATCAGACCAGGAAGCGGTTGACCGTCGCACTCGTGTCAGACGGGATTACAAACGACGAGGCGCGCAAGATCGGAATTACTTCAACGACTAATTTCAATGACGCCTTGAGCGCAGCATTGGCGCGACATGGCAAGAACGCGCGCATCGGCGTGATTACTGCCGGCGCCGACATTATGGCGAAATTCACTGGAAAGGAGAGTGAGCAATATGCCGCGATTTGCAGCGAATCTATCAATGATGTTTAACGAGGTACCGTTCCTCGATCGTTTTGAGGCAGCAGCGCGGGCCGGTTTTTCTGGCGTGGAATTTTTGTTTCCGTACGAGTACACCCCTGAAGAAGTAGCCGGCAAAGCGAAAGATGCGGGCGTGCAGATTGTGCTGTTCAATATGCCCGCGGGCAATTGGGCAGCCGGTGAACGCGGGGTGACTGGATTGCCGGGACGCGAACAGGAGTTCCGCGACAACGTGGCCAAGGCCGTGACGTACGCGAAGGTGCTCGGAGTGCCAAGGCTGCATGCGATGGCCGGTATCGCGCCTGCGGGAGCCGACCTGAGTGCCTGCAAATCGACGCTGATTGCGAATTTGAAATATGCGGCGGCAGAGCTTGAGAAAGAAGACATGACTTTGCTGCTTGAAGCGATCAATCTGCGCGACATGCCTGGATTTCTGGTTTCAACGCAGAAAGATTCTCACGCGATTTGCGAGGCCGTTGGCGCTCCCAACATGAAGATGCAGATGGATCTTTATCACATGCAGGTGATGGAAGGCGATCTGGCAACGAGCCTCAAGAAATATGCGCCGATGTGCGGGCATATCCAGATTGCAGGATGCCCGGAGCGCAATGAGCCGGACACGGGCGAAGTCCGGTACGAATATCTTTTCCAATTGCTGGATACGATCGGCTATCCGGGATGGCTTGGTTGCGAGTATCGCCCAGCCGGCAAGACGAACGAAGGACTGCGGTGGTTGAGCGCCGCAACGCGCTAATTTCCCCTGAGAGAGGATGACAACGTGTCAAAAATTGGATTTATCGGCCTCGGCATTATGGGTAAGCCAATGGTTCGCAATCTGCGCAAAGCAGGCCACGAACTAGTGGTCTACGACATTTTTACCAAGTCAATTGATGAGGTGGTGGGCGAAGGAATTGAGCGAGGCGCCTCAGCCAAGGACGTGGCGGCGCGCACTGCGCTGGTGATTACGATGTTGCCGGACGGGCCTGAGGTAGAGCAGGCCGTGCTCGGACCCGGCGGTGTTTTGGAAGGCGTGCATGCGGGTTCGATTGTGGTGGACATGAGCTCAATCAGCCCGCTGGTTTCGCAGAAGATGGCAGCTGCTTGCAAAGAGAAGGGCGTTGCGTTTCTCGATGCGCCAGTGAGCGGCGGCGAGCCGAAGGCTGTTGATGGAACGCTGGCCATTATGGTTGGCGGCGACGCGGACACATTCAGCAAGGTTGAGCCAATTTTGAAGTTGATGGGCTCAAGCGTTGTACTTACCGGCGGGGTGGGCGCGGGCAACGTGACCAAGCTCGCTAATCAGATCATTGTGGCCTGCAACATCGCGGGCATGTCGGAAGCACTTGTGCTGGCCGATCGATGCGGTGTGGATTCTGAAGTTGTCTTCAACGCAATCAAGGGAGGCCTTGCGGGAAGCACGGTTCTCAACGCGAAGGCCCCGATGGTTATCGCGCGCAATTTCAAGCCTGGATTTCGCATTCGCCTTCACCAGAAAGATTTGCGGAATGCTCTGCTAACGGCTGAGTCAAAGAAAGTTGCATTGCCGCTGACGAGTCTTGTACAGCAGATGTTAATGGCGCTGATGAATCGCGGCAGCGGCGATCTGGATCACTCGGCCATTTTTACTTTCATTGAGGAGATGGCACCAAAATCGGAGTCTTAAATACTCACTTGCCGGTTTCATGAATTGAGCGAGACAGGAAAATCGGCAAGGATAAGCATTCCAAGGGCGAATCGGAATGCAAAGTGATTCGGAGGAATATGCGCCCCTTTGATCCTCCTTTGATTCCTTGTGCTCGCTGCCTCTCAATTGAAAAGCAGCGAGGTTGACACGCTGGTATTGAGCCTGCAATGACGCGGACCTTCTTTGCTCTTTGTGTTCCAAGTGGAGACTGGACGCACGGTGCAGAAGAAGTGGACAAGATATTTGAGATGTTTCACAAGAGATGGAGGTAGGACGTGAAAAAGATCACGCATGTTGGTTGGATAAAGCCGGCCCTAGCGCTGGCGCTCTTCCTGGTAGTGGTGTTACCCGCATTCAGCCAGGTGGAAAAAGGACGATTCGTTGGCCGCATCGAAGACGTTCAGGGTGCAGTTGTGCCCAACGCGCAGGTGAAGGCCACAAACATTGGCACGAACATCACGCAAGAAGCGGTTACAAACTCGACAGGTGAGTTTGTAATCACCCCGGTTTCAGCAGGTCAATATCGTCTGAATGTGTCGGCATCGGGATTCCAAACGATCACGACATCCGTGATCGAAGTCAACGTTGGACAGATTGTCCGCGAAGATCTTACGCTGAAAGTCGGGGCGTCGACCACGACCATTGAAGTGACGACAGAGGCGCAGCTCATCAACACGGATAGTGCAACGATGGGCACCATCGTGTCGAACCAGCAGCTCACCGACCTTCCACTGAACGGACGCGGGTTCTTCCAATTGGCCGAGCTGACACCGGGAGCGGCTTTGCTGCCTGCAACCGGCAATTCACTGGCAATTCGTCCGGAGATCGTGAACGGCAACACAATCAGCGGCGTTCACGGATTTGCGATGTCGTTCCTACTTGACGGCGTGGATGTAACCGAACAGCACCAGGGCGGAACGTTCATGCAGACATCTATCGATGCGCTGCAGGAGTTCAGCGTACAGCAGAATGCCTACTCTGCCGAATACAATCGCGGCGGGCCGGGATTTAACTCGACAACGAAGTCGGGAACCAATAGATTCCATGGCGGCATTTTCGAATACATCCGCAATGACAAGCTGGATGCGCGCAACTTCTTTTCGCAGACCCGAGCCATTCTGAAGAGAAACCAGTTTGGAGGCGATATCGGCGGCCCGCTGACCATTGGACCACTTTACAGCGGCAAGGATCGAACGTTCTTTTTCCTCGACTACGAAGCGCAGCGGCTTCGTCAGGGACTGGTGCAAAGCGGGACGGTTCCAACGCAGGCGCAGCGGAACGGCGATTTCAGCGCGGCGGGTCTTAACAAGATCTACGACCCCTCGACAACGACGACGGTTGGTGGAGTAACGACACGACAGCAGATCAGCTGCAACGGTGTTTTGAACGTAATTTGCCCGAACAAGATTTCACCGCAGGCCCAAGCGATCCTGGCGTACTACCCGCTTGGCAATGCAAGCCCCACGAGTTTCCAGGCGGTGCCATCGCAGGCAATCGACTGGGATCAGTTCGTAATTAGGGTCGACCACCAGGTGAGTAAGGACAATCGGTTGTTCTTCCGTTGGGCGTATATCAATCAGCGCGAGATCGATCCCAACTTTGCTCCGGCATTGAAGCTGGCGACACTTACTTCAAACGGCCAGGACATTGCAGTTGGACTGATCACCAACATCGGCTCGAACAAGGTGCAGGAGTTCCGAATTCACGGCCTGCCGAGCCACGTAAATCTCTCGGCGTTCCTGCAGGGCCCAGATTTCAACACAACTAACGGCATTATCGGCTTTGCGCCTTTGCTGCGTCCGGGAACCGGCGGTTCTTTCCCCGACTATGCATTCAGCGGTTACCACGCGCTGCAGGGCTCTACGTTTGACCAGCGGCCCAAAACACAGGACCGCCGTGTGCTCGAAGCGACGGACAACTTCACCATCCTGAAAGGCCGCCAGTCTTTGAAGTTCGGCGTCCTTATCCGTTACTACCAGTGGCTCGGCACAGATACCGGCAACTATGTCGGTAACTGGAATTTCACCGGCGCTGAAACCGTTTTCTCGAGTCAGAAGCCTTGTGATCCGGCCCAGCCTAATACCTGCAAGGGTGGCGACGGATTTGCAGACTTCTTGCTCGGTTATCCGGCCTCTGTCGGCCGCGCCTATCCGGCGTCCAATTTTGGCGGGCAGCAGTGGTACAAGCAGTTCTTCGCTCAAGATGATATCCGCGTGAATGACAAGCTGACGGTGAACATCGGACTCCGGTATGAATACACGCCGTGGCTCAAAGGATATCTAGGACAGCTCGGTACGTTCGATCCAACCAAGGCCAAACCGATCATCGTGGCCAGCCACAACAGCAAGGTAAATACCGCAGCTCAGCTGGCTGCACCTACAGCAATGACGTTCTTTTCGCAGTACATCCAGACCACCTCAGACGTGGGCCTGCCCTACAACGTGACCTATACCGACAAGATGCAGTTTGGGCCGCGCGTAGGGTTTGCGTGGAAGCCATTTGCGAAGACGGTAGTCCGCGGCGGATACGGCATGTACTACGAGCCGGAAGGAACCAGCGGCCGTGTCAACCACAACATTTTGCCGTTCCTGCTTTCTGAGACGGTCAATCAGACGGCCAACGTTGTTCCAAACAGGACGATCACCGATTTCTTCCAGGGTTCACCGCTGGGATCGACCACGACCAACCCGTCAATGAATCCAACCCCGACTCATCTTCAAATGGGTGAGAACGACCACTACAGTCTTGCAATCGAACGTCAGCTTTCGAGCACGACGCTGCTCGAAGTTGCGTATGTGGCCAACCATGCACTTCATTTGCAGGCATCGGATTCCTTCAACACCCCAACGCCTGCGGCGGGTGCAATTCAAGGACGCCGTCCTTATCAACCATGGGGCTCAATGACCCTGCAGTCACAGGATAATGGTGCAACCTACCAGTCGCTCCAAACCAAATTCCAGCGCCGCATGAGCAACGGACTTGCCGGTATGGTGTCCTACACGTGGTCAAAGTTCCTCAACATCGCACAGACACCACAGGCGGGTGGAGATGGTGCTTACGAACATACTTATTCTCCGTTTGATATTCCGCAAAACATCGCGATAAGCGGGACCTACGTGCTTCCGTTCGGCAAGGGACGCAAATTCCTTTCCGATACGAACGGCGTAACCAATGCAATCCTCGGTGGCTGGCAGATTCAAACCATCACGATTCTGCACAGCGGGTCAACCTACACTCCTGCGGTCAGCTCGGATGTGGCCAACACCGGCGTAGGTTCACAACGGCCCAATCTGAACCCGGCGGGGGGAACTTCTGGTTTCCAGAAGACGCTAGCGAAATGGTTTGATCCGACGCTCTATGTTGCGTCGCCGGCATTCACATATGGAAACGTGAGAGGCAACACGCTGCGCTCCGATATGCGCCGTCAATACGACGCATCGTTCTTCAAGAACTTCGATATGCCCGGCGAGACCAAACTATCGTTCCGTGCCGAAGCATTCAACATTTCAAACACAACCAGCTTCAATGCTCCGGGCGCCACGGTCAATTCTTCGACCTGCTGCGCAGTGACATCAACCTCAGTTCCTTCGCGCGATATTCAGTTTGCGTTGAAGTATGACTTTTAACTGCCTGGAAACCTGATGATTTGAGCTCCTCAAACTACGGTCAGTGCCGACGATGATTGACGGCACTGACCATTTTTCCGTTTCCACCAATTGAATTTACATTGCGTTGCCGCGGGCTCATCCACTCGCAATGCAGGAGACAAGACAATGAGAAAAGTTGCTTCGGGTGCAATCGCTCTAATCCTCGGACTCCCTTTGTGGGCAAGCGCGCAATCAGCCTATCTTGATCCCTCACAGCCAATCGACAAGCGTGTTGATGATTTGATTCATCAATTGACTCCCGCAGAGAAGACATCTTTGCTCAGTACGACTGCTCCGGCCATCGATCGTCTGAAAGTGCCGGCAATGAACGGCTGGAACCAGAGCCTGCATGGAATTGTCTGGTCGCAGCCTACGACGATGTTCCCGGTATCGATCAGCATGTCGGCCACGTTCGATCCGCCGCTGGTTCACGATGTGGCCGCGGCAATTGCAGATGAAGGACGCGCCATTTACAACTACTGGCATACCGTTCAGGGAACGGTGGAGCAGCAGGGACGTGGCCAGGCTGTAACGATTACTCCTGACGGCAAGCGCATCGCACATAACGGTCTCGTCTATCGCTCGCCGGTTATCAATATGGACCGCGATCCACGCTGGGGAAGAATCTGGGAGACATTCGGTGAAGATCCTCTGCTGGCCTCGCGGATTACTGTTGCTTACGTGCAGGGCACGCAGGGCGACGATCCGAAATACCTGAAGCTGGCTACCACGCTCAAGCACTACGCGGTTTATGACGATGAGCGCGATCGCGTAAAGACCGGAAACGACATGGTGAGCGACCGGATGCTGCGCGAGTTTTACCTGCCGCAATTCAAGGCGGGCATCATGGCCGGCAAAGCCACTTCCATTATGTCGTCGTATAACGGGATCAATGGCGTTCCCAACGCAGAGAACAAGTTGCTGCTCACCGATATTCTGCGCGGCGAATGGGGATTTCAGGGTTTTGTAGTGCCTGATAGCGGCGCTGTGCAGAACCTTGTTTCCGCTTATATGAAGTACCCGACGCTGCAGGTGGCTGCGGCCAAAACGATTCTTGCAGGCAGCGATCTGGATGACGGATCGTATGCGATCGCTTTGCCCAAGGCGCTTGAAGAGGGGTTGTTGACCGAGGGGCAGATTGACGAGTCGCTGCGCAGAGTGTTGACAATTCGTTTCCGCCTGGGTGAGTTCGATCCGCCGGAAATGGTGCCTTTCAGCAAATACGGGCCTGAAATGATTGACTCGCCCGCGCACCGGAAGCTTGCGCTTCGCACAGCGCAGGAATCCATCGTCTTGCTGGCGAACGAAGAAAAGCTGTTGCCGCTGGACAAGAGCAAAGTCAAAACGCTCGCCGTGATTGGACCGTTTGCAGACTACGCGCAGACCGGCCCCAACTATACCGGCGAGGTCTCACACTTCGTCAAACCTCTTGAGGGGATTCAGACGAAAGTCGGTTCGGGCGTTAATGTTCTGTATGCGCGCGGAAGCGGGATATTGGAAACCGATAATCCCGAGGCGAGCGTTGCGGAAGCCGTTGCAGCAGCAAAGAAGACCGATGTTGCAATTCTTTTTGTCGGAACGAATCAACTGACCGAACGTGAAGGGCTCGATCGCGGTTTTCTGAATCTGCCTCCAGTGCAGATGATGCTGGTGCAGAGAGTTATGGCGGCGAATCCCAAGACTGTGATTGTGCTTCTCAACGGCGGGCCGATTTCACTCGCAGGACAATTCACAGGTGGCGGGCGAGGCGCAGGCATCTCGCGTTTTTCAACCGTGCTTGATATGTTCTGGCCCGGTGAAGAGGGCGGAACGGCCATCGCCGATGTCTTGTTCGGCGACTACAATCCGTCAGGCCGCATGCCTTACACCGTATATGCCGTCGATCGCGGACTACCGCCGATGAACGAGTACGACATTTCCAAGGGCTTCACCTATATGTACTACGGTGGCAAGCCGCTGTATGCGTTCGGCCATGGGTTGAGCTATTCAACGTTCGACTACAGCAACCTGAAATTCTCTTCTGCGCAGGTGAAAGGCAACGGAACAATGCAGGTGCTGGTAGATGTGAAGAACTCCGGGCAGATGGCGGGAGACGAAATTGTTCAGCTCTACGTCCGCAATCGCGACTCGAAGGTGACGCAACCCAAAGAACAGCTTCAGGGGTTTGAACGTGCCAGCCTTAAGCCGGGTGAAACAAAGACTGTGCACTTTACAATGCCGGTCGAACAGCTTTCGTATTGGGATACAGACAAGCACCAATACGTCATCAATGCTGGAACGTTTGAAGTGACGGTTGGAGGCGCTTCAGATGATGCGCGGCAGAAGGGCAGTTTTGAAGTCACGTCAGAAAGCGCATGGCCAGCCAGTGAGTTGACGACGCGCACGGCGATTGGCGATTATTCAAACGCAACGAAATAGGCGATGCCGTTGCCATGGGGCATCGAGTCGCACCGTGGCGCTCCGGCTCTACTTCAGGGGAGAAATCAGGATGAGAACGAGGAAGTTTGGATTGATTTTGAGTGCTGCTGTCGTGGCGGTTACCTGCCAGGCGCAAACTCAGGTGAATGTTAACGTGGACCTGTTGAAGTCGCAAGGCGCGTACAAGCCGATTTATAGCTGGTTCGGATATGACGAATCGAACTACGGAATGATGAAGTATGGCCGGCAACTGACGAAAGAACTGCATGACCTGAGCCCGGTGCCTGTTCATATCCGCGCACACTTTCTGTTTAATTCCGGCAACGGAGTTCCAGAGGTGAAGTGGAGCTCATCAAACGTGTTCAGCCTGGACGCGAACGGCAAGCCTGTTTATGACTTCACCATCACGGACAAGATGTTCGACGCCTACAAGGAAGAGGGCGTACAGCCGATGGTAGAGCTCGGCTTTATGCCGAAGGATCTTGCATCGACAGTTCCGGGAATCACGGAATACCAGCTCCACTACCCTGCCCCGACCAATGGCGGATCGGTGAACAATCCGCCTAAGGATTACAAGATGTGGGGCGAGTTGGTGCGCAAATACGTGGAGCACCTGGCAGAGCGTTACGGGCGCGATCAGGTGAGCAACTGGTACTTCGAAGTGTGGAACGAGCCGGACATTTCGTACTGGCACGGTACGCAGGAAGAGTACTTCAAGCTCTATGACTACTCGGTTGCGAATGTTCGCGCCGTATTGCCCCGAGCAAAAGTGGGCGGACCCGCGGCAACAGGGCCGGCTAGTCCGAAAGCTTCAGCATTTCTCGAAGCATTCCTGAAGCATTGCGAGAACGACAAGAATGCAGCCGATGGCAAGCCGATTCCTCTCGACTTTATTTCGTTCCATCCGAAGGGACGTCCGCGTTTGGTTGACGGGCACGTGCGAATGGGCATTAGTGATGAGTTGAAGTCCGCGAAGAATGGTTATGAGATCGTGTCGAAGTTCCCGAAGTACAAGCAGACGCCCATCATTTTGAGCGAGGCCGATCCAGAAGGCTGCGCCGGCTGCTCAATGCGAGTGAATCCCGCGAATGCCTACCGTAACGGCCCACTGTACCCGGCGTACACCGCTGTGGCAATGAAGGGGCTCATAGATCTGGAGCAGGCGGCTGGGGTCAACCTGATCTCGATGCTGTCGTGGGCTTTCGAGTTTGAAGGCAAGGACTACTTCGAGGGCTTCCGCACGCTTGCGTCCAACGGAGTGGACAAACCTGTTCTGAACGTTTTCCGCATGGCCGGACTGATGTCTGGAGATCGCGTGACAACGACCAGCACCGGCCAGGTTCCAGTGAATGACATTGTTGAACAGGGTGTCAGGCAGCAACCTGATATTGACGCATTCGCCACCAAAGCCGCGCATGAAGCGGCAGTCATGATGTGGAACTATCATGACGATGATGTAGCGGGGCCAATCGCGCCAGTGCAGGTAACGATCACGGGCATCCCGGCTGGAGTGAAGAAGGTTTTGCTCGAGCACTATCGCATCGACGAGTCGCACAGCAACTCCTATACGGTGTGGAAGGCGATGGGCTCGCCGCAATCGCCCACACCGGAGCAATATGCGCAGTTGCAGGCAGCCGGGCAACTTGAGCTGTTGACCTCTCCCAAATGGCTCGATGTGAGCGAAGGCAAAGTTGTGATTGACACAAATCTGCCCCGTCAGGCAACATCGCTTCTGCATTTGAA
>Ga0265325_10000306_pt1 | contig 34466 bp, 40 predicted proteins | sample 41420metaG_FD_202090 | JGI IMG/M metagenome (GOLD analysis project Ga0265325, IMG submission 202090) | Rhizosphere microbial communities from Carex aquatilis grown in University of Washington, Seatle, WA, United States - 4-14-20 metaG | ecosystem: Host-associated > Plants > Roots > Rhizosphere... | reverse complement strand
CGCGTGCGGGTAACATCATTCGCCGCCTGCGCGCATTCATCGAAAAGCGCGGTCCGAACCGAACTGATGAAGACATCACGCGCACGATCGACGAGGCGATCCGCCTTGGCCAGATCAACGCTGCCGAACGCGGAATCAAGCTGCGCGTTTTGTTCGAGCAGGGCTTGCCGCCCGTCTCGGTTGACCGTGTCCAGATTCAACAGGTTCTGATCAACCTCATGAAGAATGCAGCCGAAGCCATGGAGGGACAGGAACGGCGCGAATTGACCGTCACGACCAGCCGGATCGCGCCCGAGCTGCTGCAGGTCTCGGTGGCCGACACCGGCCCTGGAATTTCCGATGAAATGGCAGAAAAGCTGTTTCAGCCTTTCGTCACGACCAAGGCCACCGGAATGGGTATGGGCCTGAGTATCTGCCGCGGTATCGTCGAAGCTCACGGCGGTCGGTTGTGGCTGGAGGCAAATCCGGGCGGAGGCGCCGTGTTCCGCTTCAACGTTCCGGTCGCACAGGATGCGAAATCATGAGTGGCGACAAGACCGTTTGCATCGTCGATGACGATCCTGACGTGCGCGACTCCTTGCAGATGCTGCTTGGCCGTTCCGGCTATCGGATTCTCGCGTTCGAATCCGCCCGCGCATTTCTGCAGGCCGGCATAAAGGCCGAAGGTACATGCGTGTTGGCCGACATCCGCATGCCAGAGATGGACGGTCTTGCGCTGCAGCGGGAAATCAATCGAACGATTCCCGGCCTTCCCGTCATCGTCATGACCGGGCATGGCGACGTTCCGCTCGCCGTTCAGGCAATGAAGGCCGGCGCCATCGAGTTTTTGGAGAAACCGTTCGAGAAGGCGACGCTGCTCGAAGCGATTGAGACTGCGTTTCAGCACGTCAAAGTTGCCGCCGAATTTTCAAAGTCTCGCTCCGACGTTCGCCCGGAACGCGTACTGACCGAACGTGAGAAGGAAGTATTCGATCTGCTCATTGAAGGTCAGCAAAACAAGGTGATCGCGCACAAGCTCGGAATTTCCGCACGCACAGTCGAGGTGCACCGAGCACGGGTGATGGAAAAGCTCGGCGCACGAAACCTCGCGGACCTCGTGAAGCACTCTATGTCGCGGCGGCGTACGTAGTCGCCACGGGTAATGATTGATCCGGATCAGCGTAAACACTCATCTCATCCTACTACTGTGCTTGCGCAATTTGGATGATGGCGCGAATTCGGCGCGCCTAAGATCAATGACTGTCATGCAGCAAAAACCGCTTGTCGGCATTTTGGAAGACGATGCGGCCGTGCGCGATTCCCTTCGCCTGATGCTTGAACGCAACGGCTATTCCGTTCAGACCTTCTCGTCACCCAATGACTTTCTTCTCACCAGGGAAATCGACCGGTTCAACTGCCTTGTGCTCGATTTTCAGCTCCCGGGAATGAGCGGGCTCGAATTGCTGGAGTTGCTTCGGCTGCGCGCTTACTCAAAACCGGCCATCATGATCGCGTCCGCGTCCGATCCGCAGCTTGAGAGTCGCATGCGAAAGGTCGGTGTCGACGACCTGTTGCGAAAACCGATCGCCCCGGACACGCTTTTGGGCGCCTTACGCAGCGCCATGGGGGGAAAATCGGAACACACGGTCGCACTACGTACGTAGTGACCCCTACGTCTTTGGTTCCGTGGTGGCCAGATACGTAGAGGTAATTCGCAATATTCGCGCAGGCCGCTGTGCGTCAATCTCTCCGTACTGAAACTGATCTGGGAGAGATCGATGTCCGTAGCAGTCCATGAGATCCGCACCGCGCAACACCCCGCCGCAGCATCGCTGAGGGTGACCGACGCGAAGTCGCCGCTCAGCGCCTTTGGAACGGTATCGCACTACTCCCGCAACAACACGATCTTCAGCGAAGGCGACGACGCAGAATATTCCTATCGCGTCATGACGGGCGCCGTCCGCCTCTCCAAGATGATGCCGGATGGCCGGCGTCAGATCGCAGAATTTGCCCTGCCCGGCGATTTTTTCGGGCTCAACTGGCTCGAAGATCACGCTCTGACCGCAGAGGCGCTCACCGATGTTACGCTGATCTGCTACGGCCGCGGCCGTCTCGAGAGGCTGGGCGACGAAAACCGCGAGGTCCGCGCCGAACTCTTCTCGACGCTTCGCCACGACCTGTGGGCCGCGCAGAACCATCTCGTCATCCTTGGCCGCCAGAGCGCCAATGAGCGGGTTGCCTCGTTCCTCATCCAGCTTATGGGACGCAGCAAGCAGGCCGATAAGCGGTCCATCGACATTCCCATGACGCGCCAGGACATCGCTGATTATCTCGGACTGACGATCGAAACCGTGTGCCGCACGCTTACCAAGCTGAAGCAGAGCGGACTGATCGACATCCCCAGCCGCCACGAAATCGTGGTGCGCAACGCCGCCGCTCTGCGCCGTGCAGCCCAGCCGGAGGAGCAGAACTGAGCACGCGTTCCGACGCATCTTTGGGAGTTGTGAAGGTGCCATACAGTATTCAGGGTTATCAGGAACGTGCGGATGAGTGCGTCCGGCTGGCAAATCTGGCGAGTGATCAACTTATCCGGAGCGAGTTGTTAAAGCTGCGCCAGACGTATCTTCATGTCGCCGAACGGCTGAAGCAACAGGGCTTCGAATCGGAGCCGCGCCGCCAATAGGGAATTTTTGGCCATGAAAGCGACCGGAGGCAGGCTGATACATTGGGCTCTGCTCGCCGGCTTACTGATCGCGGCAACTCTTATTGTGCTCGTTTGGAGCACGCATAGCGTAAGCTACCCCAATCCCGCGGATGCAAGGCGTTCTGTCGACCAATTGTCCCGGAACGGAACGCGCGACCGCGAGTTCGCCGTGACCCGCCTGCTACTCCTCTGTCTGGATGATTTGTCGAAAGGTGACAATGGTGGAGCGGTCGCCCAGTGCAGTTCGGTCACGATCATAGATCCGCAGAACGTCACCGCGTACAAGCTGCGCGGCAATGCGTACCTTCATTCCCGCCGCCCGCAACAGGCCGTTGAGGATTTCACGCGCGCTCTGACACTGTCGCCAGCCGATGCGGATACCATCCGCTTTCGGGCGAATGCCTACGCTGCGCAAAAGCGGGACGCGCTTGCACTTGCGGATTATGACCGCGCCATCATTCTGACTCCGGACAATCCGATCAACTTTCAGCTACGCGGATATCTCTATCAAATCCGCGGAAAGTACCACCTCGCGATCGCGGACTTCTCCACCGCCATCGCAATGCAGCCGCGACTTGCCGCAGCCTGGAATTCGCGCTGCTGGACGCGCGGTGTGGCCGGCGTTGACCTTGCCGGGGCGCTGGCCGATTGCGACAAGTCGATCGCGCTTGCCGCCTCCAACGCCAATGCATGGGACAGCCGTGGTCTGGTGCTCTTGAAGCTCGGCAGATATCGCGACTCTATCGGTAGCTACACCAACGCCCTGAAGCGTGAGCCCACACTGGTCACGTCGCTCTTCGGACGCGCGGTTGCCAAGCTTCGTATCGGCGACCCGACTGCGCCCAAGGACCTTGCGGACGCGAAGGCGATCCAGCCCGGAATCGAGGCAGAATTTCTCAGGTATGGCATCAAACTGAAGGCGAACGGCCCACCGGGGACCTAGCCAGGTTGATCCGGGTCAAGACGGGCTGCCAGAAAATTCCTAGTGTAAGAAACGGTAGCGGCAGTTTTGCGCATGAAGCACGCAGTTATCCTTGCCCATCCCAGGAGCGACAGTTTTGTCGGCTCCATAGCCTCGGCCTATCGTGAGGAAGGTTTGGCGCGCGGACACGAGATCCTGTTTCGTGATCTTTACCGGATGAAATTCGACCCCTGCCTGCATGAAAGCGAGATTCCCTGGTCGAACCATTTCGCGTTGCGCGATGACGTTCTGGCCGAACGGGAACTCTTGAAGGACGTGAATGTCTTCGTCCTGTGCTATCCGATCTGGCTCAACTCCCCGCCGGCAATACTGAAGGGTTATCTGGAACGCGTGTTCGGCATGGGCTTTGCCTTTCGTCGCGAGGCGACCGGCAATGCTCCGCTGATGATGGGGAAGAAGTTGATCAGCTTCACATCATCCGGCGCTCCGACGGAATGGGTGATCCAGTCCGGCGCCTGGCAGGCCATGCGGACCTTGTTCGACGGTCACTTCGCGGCCGTGTGCGGCCTGCAGTTGGTCGACCATGTCCATTTCGGCGGCGTAGTGCCGGGTATTCGCGCGGATTCCGTCGAAGCCGACATGGAAACAACACGAAAAACCTTCGACAGGCATTTCCTCGATTAGCGGTCGATTTGAGCGAGATCAGTCGACCGCTTCAAAAACCAGATAGCCTGTACAAATCGCATAGACACGGAGATATTCGATGCCTCTCGCACGGGTACGTCTGGAACTGGGTCGGGTCGAAGGATTTCCAGACGGAAGTTCGCAACACGGTTATGAGTTCGTCGCGCCGCTTACAAAAGACGGGCACATCGATGCGTCGGAATGGACGGCGCACAAGGATCGTTGCCGCGTGCGTCGTTTTTGGGGGCCGGAACCGGAGGAAAACGGCCTGCTGAAGCGGCACGGCCAGCATGGCTGGTATTTCGACTATCCGGCCCATCCTCCAGAAGAAGATGAACCATTTTTCAGGCTCGACCGCCACCACCTGTCCAGCGGAGCCTATGTTTCGATCACCGAGCACGATGGCGTTCAGCGGCCGTTTAAGGTCGTGGAAATCACACCGATACTGTAAAATGCGTCGCGTTCCGCGTTGATACTGTCACCGTCGGCAACCGGGGAAAATGCGTGAGCGTTCGCAATCTGGATTCCATTTTCAAGCCAAAATCTGTTGCCCTGATCGGCGCGAGCACGCGCGCGCACTCCGTCGGCGCCGTCACGGCCGACAATCTGCGCAGTGCGGGATTCGACGGCCAGATCATGCTGGTCAACGCCAAGCACGCCGATGTCGCTGGAACCACAGCCTTTCCCGACGTCGCTTCCCTGCCGCAGGCGCCCGATCTCGCCGTAATCTGCACTCCTGCGCCGACCGTTCCGTCGCTCATCTCCGAGCTCGGCGCGCGCGGCACCAAGGCCGCGATCGTCATCACGGCTGGATTTCGCGAGGCGGGCAATGCCACGGGCGTGGCGCTTGAGCAGGCGATGCTGGACGCCGCAAAGCCCCACCTGATGCGCATCATTGGGCCGAATTGCCTTGGCGTCGTTTCGACCCCTTCAAAACTGAACGCCTCCTTCGCACAAGTGATGCCGCAGATAGGCGGTGTCGCATTCGTCGCGCAGTCCGGAGCCATGGTGACGACTGTGCTCGACTGGGCGACGGGTCGCGGCATCGGCTTCTCGCACCTCGTCTCGCTTGGCGACATGAGCGACGTCGATTTTGGTGACATGCTCGATTATCTCGCAACGGACAACGATACCGGCGCAATCCTGCTCTACATCGAAGCCGTCACCCATGCGCGAAAATTCATGTCGGCCGCGCGCGCGGCGGCGCGCCTGAAACCGCTCATCGCGATCAAGGCCGGTCGCCAGGCCGCCGCTGCCAAGGCCGCCGCTTCGCACACCGGAGCACTGGCCGGGATGGACGCGGTCTATGACGCCGCCTTCGAACGCGCGGGCATCGTGCGCGCATACGATCTGGACGAAATTTTTGATGCGGTCGAGACACTCTCGGTTCGGCCTCGAGTGAGAGGCGACCGCCTGACGATCCTGACCAACGGCGGTGGCGCAGGTGTTCTGGCAACGGATTCGCTGATATCCCAGGGCGGCACGTTGGCCACTCTCTCAGACGAGACAGCCAAACAACTCAACGCCGTTTTGCCCGCCACCTGGTCCCATGGCAATCCGATCGACATCATCGGCGATGCGGGTCCGAAGCGCTATTCCGATGCGTTGACGATTCTCCGGGCTTCTGCCGATCATGACGCCATCCTGGTACTCAACTGCCCGACTGCCGTCGCCTCCGGTTTGGATGCGGCAACCGCCGTTGTCGAAGCAGCGCGCGATTCCAGCGTTCCGATCCTGACGAACTGGCTTGGTTCCCAGTCTGCAGAAGCCGCGCGCGCAGCATTCGAAGCCGCGAAGGTTTTGACTTACGACACGCCCGAAAAAGCGACCCGGGGTTTCATGCACATGGTGCGTTATCGGCGGGGCCAGGAAACGCTGATGGAGGTGCCGCCATCGATCCCGGAAGGGTACCAGCCAGACCGCGCGAAAGCCGCGGAGATCATCAAACAGGGACTAGCGGACGGCTTGCCCTGGCTCGACGCCCTCGCGGTGCAGTCGCTCCTCGAATGCTACAGGATTCCCATCGTTCAGACGGTGCATGCCGCGACGCCCGATGAAGTCGCGATCGCCGCGCGCCGGATCGGCGGCCCCATTGCGCTGAAAATACTTTCCCCGGACATTAGCCACAAATCCGATGTTGGCGGCGTGATCCTGAGCATTGTCGGCGAGGACGCGGCACGTTCGGCGGCCGCAAACATGGATGTGCGCATCGCGAAACTGTTGCCTGGCGCCCGCCTTACCGGATTCATCGTGCAGCAAATGGTGCAGAGACCTCATGCCCAGGAACTGATCCTGGGCATGGCGGCTGACCGCACGTTCGGTCCATTCGTTCTTTTTGGTCAGGGGGGCACGGCAGTCGAGATCATCGACGACAAGACGCTCGGCCTGCCGCCACTCAATCTCAAGCTGGCACGTGAAATGATCGCCCGCACGCGCGTGCACCGCAAACTTGCGGGTTATCGCGACACGCCGCCGGCGAAGTTGGATTCGATTGCGCTCGCGCTGGTGCAATTGTCACAACTGATCTGCGACTTTCCGGAAATTGCGGAGCTCGACATCAATCCGCTCCTCGCCGATGAGAATGGCGTCATCGCGCTTGATGCGCGGGTAAAACTCGCCCCGATCACCGGTGCAGACCGTGATCGGATCGCCATCCGTCCCTATCCCGAAGAGCTTGTTGAACGTTTGATCATCCCCGATTTCGGCGAGGTGCTGTTGCGGCCCGTTCGACCAGAGGATGCGCCCTTGTTCGTCGAGTTCTTCTCACGTCTGGCGCCTGAAGACGTCCGCATGAGGTTTCTGTCCCCGTTGAACTCACTGCCGAAAACGATGCTCGCGCGCCTCACCCAGATCGATTATGACCGCGAAATGGCTTTTGTGCTGTTTGACGCTGCGAATGCCATTGCCGGAGTGGCGCGGATCGCGGCGGATCCTGACAATGCCCGGGCGGAATTCGCCGTTACAGTCCGCAGCGACCTCAAGGGTCACGGTGCTGGGCGTTTCCTGATGCAACGCATCGGCGCCTACGCCAAAGATCGTGGTATCGGTGAACTGTTCGGCGACATTCTGGCCGAAAACACCAACATGCTCGCACTCTGCCGTGAGCTCGGCTGTTCGATTTCCTCCGCCCCGCACGACCAGTCGCTGATGCGGGCAACCCTGAAAATCTGACGGGAATGGGCTATAAATCACCTTAAACCGGCCTCTTTTTTGCGCAGCGCCTGACCTAGGTCAACGTGCCTTTGCTCTTATGCGCGAAACTTCAAAAAAGAGACGAAAGGCGTTTAAACGTGGCAATCGCCAAAATCCTGGTACCAGCAACCGGAACACCGCGTGACGACGTGGCGATCGCGGCCGCACTGCAGGTGGCAAAGCTGTTCAACGCGCATGTGCAGGTGCAGTTCGTCCATCCCGATCCGGCGGAGGCAGTTCCCCTCGTCGGTGTCCCGCTGTCGGGCGAAGCGATGCAGGCGATCATCGACGGGCAGACAAAATTCGCGCAGGCCGCGGCCGGCCGCGCACACGAATCGATGACTGCCGTTTGCCGGCATGAAGGAATCGCTGTCCTGAAGTCGCCGGAATGTCATGCGAACGCCACCTGCTCCTTCCGCCAGCTTTGGGGCAATGCCGACCGGACCATCTGCGATGCGGCCAAGCTGAGCGATCTCGTCGTATTCGGCCCCGTGCGTTGGCGCGACTCTCCGGAGATCAATGAGGCATTTCTCGATGTGCTGCGCACTGTTCGGCGCCCCGTTCTGGTCGCCAACCACGCGCCACATGGTCCGTTCAGGAAAATCGCCATCGGTTGGGACGGCAGCGCGTTTGCCGCACATGCGATCTGCAGTGCGATGCCATTTCTCCAGCACGTCGAGCGCATTGTCGTGATCGTCGTGCATCGCCGCGGTTCGGAGCCCGTCCCAACCCAGGAAGTTGTCGACTATCTCTCACGGCACGGTGTTTCGCATGAGCTTCGCATCGTCGACGCCGCCGGAAAACCGCCGGCCGAGGCTCTCATGGCCGAAGCCCGCGTTGCCGGCGCCGACCTCCTCGTCGCAGGCGGCTACGGCCACGACCACTTGTGGGAGACATTTTTCGGCGGCGTCACGGAAAAATTGCTCGCCCAATCAGATATCCCGGTACTATTCGCGCACTAGGCGCTTTCAATTGGAGTTGAAAATGACCCACCACTTCCACGCCGTTGTCTGGATCGACCATCGCGAAGCTCGCCTGTTCGAACTGGGAAAAGACGATGTAACGGAGAAGCACATTCTCGCCCCCGCGCACGAAGGTCACATCCATCACAAGTCCGGAACCGTCGGTTCGGGACACTCCCATGACGCAAAGGCCTATCTCACGGATATTTCCAACGCACTGATGAACAGTCAGGAAATTCTGATTGTCGGTCACGGCACGGCAAAGACCGAACTGGCGCACTTCATCCGCGATCATGTACCGGCCCTGGCGCCGCGCATCATGGGCGTCGAAGCTCTTGATCAGCCCACGCCGGGTCAGATCGTGGCCCATGCTCGCAAGTTCTTCGAGGCCAAGGACCGCATGACGCCGCAACGCTGAGCTGGACGTCGCAACATGGCTATTGCGGACATCTTCGTTCCCCTCACCGGCGCGCCCGACGACGCGGCGACGCTGGCTACCGCCTTCGCGGCGGCGCGGCCATTTTGCGCACATGTCAATGCTGTCTTCGTCTCTCCCGACGCGCGCGAAACAGTCGGCATCTCCGACTGGCATGCGTCTCCCGCGGCTGCGCAAGAGCTGTCTGAAGTCCGCATAAAAATGACGGAGCAGTCCCAGCAGAATGCGCGGGCTGCATTTGCTGCTGTCACGCTTCAGGCAGGCGCGCGGATTGCACCACTCGCCGAACGATCGGATTTGGTCACTGCGTCCTACCGCGAGGAAACAGGCCGTTTGTCGCGCGTTCTTGACGCCAGTACGCGATTTGCAGATCTCGTGGTCTTTCCGCCAATGGCAGGGTCACGCAACGGACAGTTGCACGACGCCTTCATCCACATGCTGTTGCGCGCCGAGCGTCCAGTGCTCTTGTCGCCCGAGATTGCGCCAGAGCAGATCGGCGCCAAACCCGCGCTCGGCTGGGACGGCGGCCGCGCAGCGGCTCACGCACTCGTCGCGGCACTGCCATTTCTCGAGTCAGCCGGACGAGCCGATCTATTGTGCATTGGCCAGGACGCCGCCGGGGAATACGACCTTTCCGAAGTCAAAGAGTATCTCGCCCTTCATGGCGTGAAGGTGGCGGAAAGACGCGTTGTGAAAAGCGTGCGCCCCGTCGGAGAAGCCCTTCTCGACGCGGCCGCGAGCGCGGGCTGCGACCTGGTCATTGTCGGCGGATACGGACACAACCGAACTCTGGAAACGATTTTCGGCGGCGCTACCGATCACATCGCTTCGCATCCGCGCATTCCGATCCTCATGGTGCACTGATCAGGCAAGGTTTGCGCGCGAATGATCAGCGGCGAGCGCGATTCGCACCACTTCTGACAAGCTTCGCGCATGCATCTTGTCCATGATATTGGCGCGGTGGATTTCAATCGTTCTCGGTGAGATGCCAAGTTCGTATGCGGCGACCTTGTTCGAACGCCCGGCGACCAGTTTTTCCAGCACATTGAGCTCGCGAGGCGTCAGCAATGCGACAAGTTCCTGCGCCGCCTTTGCTTCGGCATGGCGGGCGCGTTCCTGATGCCCGATCAGAAGGGCGCGCTGCACACTCGCCAGCATGCCTTCGTCGTCGAACGGCTTTTCGACAAAATCGAGCGCACCGGCCTTCATCGCGCGAACCGCCAGCGGCACATCGCCATGGCCCGTCATAATCACGACAGGAATATCCATTCCCCGCCTGGTGATCTCTTCCTGCAGTTCCAGGCCGTCCATATCCGGCATGCGGATATCGGTGACGAGACACCCGCCGGCGGGTAGCGGCTCCTTCAGGAAAGCCTTGGCGGACGCATAATCCTTGACCACATAGCCCGCCGACTCCAGGAGCGCACGCATAGAGTCGCGTACCGCCGGGTCATCGTCGACTACAACCACAATCGCCTTGTTTGTCATGCTGCAGCATCCAAGTTTCCGGACAGGGGCAACCGGAAGCGGAAGCCCGTGCCTGATGGCATGTCCTGGAAAAGCCAGATCTTTCCACCATGCGCATCGACGATCGACTGGCAGATCGTCAATCCGATTCCCATACCCCTGTCCTTCGTGGTCTGGAACGGTTCAAACAGCCGCGAGGATATGTGCGGCGGCAGACCCGGCCCGGTATCGCGTACGGTCACATTTGCAAATCCCGGGTCGCCATGTCCTGTCGCCAGCAGCAATTCGCGTTTTTGCACGGCCAGCATCGCTTCGATGCTGTTGCGGATGAGATTTATCAGAACCTGTTGAATCTGAATCTTGTCGATCAGCACAGGCGGCAGCGTTGAATCCAGATTGAGTTTCAGTTTGACGTTCTTGTCGGCCGCCCCGACAAATGCCAGCGCCAGCGCTTCCTCGATGACCTTGCTCAGATTTTCCGGCGTGCGGTTGGCGTCTCGTTTTTCGACGAAGTCACGCAGATTCCTGATAATTCCACCGGCCCGCAAAGTCTGCACGGCCGCCTTGTCGATCATGTCCTGGGCGCGGACGATCGCGTGCGGATCGGTCTCGCGCGAGTCCAGCGTGCGGCGCGCGGCCTTCACATAATTGGTTATGGCAGTCAGCGGTTGGTTGAGTTCATGGGCGATCGCCGCCGTCATTTGGCCCATGGCGCTGCGGCGTGACACGTGCAGCAATTCGGTCTGAAGTTCCTGCAGCCGGTGCTCGGTATCCTGTCTTTCGGTGATGTCGCGCACAAAGCCGGTAAACAGCCGGCGCTCCCCGCCGTGAACCTCACCAACCGCAAGTTCCATCGGGAACGTGCTGCCATCGCGGCGCAAGCCGACGACAATGCGCCCCTTTCCAATAATCCGCCGCTCGCCCGTTCGCCCATAGTGCTCAAGATAGCCATCGTGCTGATCGCGATACGGCGGCGGCATCAATATTTTGACGTTTTTGCCGACCACCTCAGGCGGTTCGTACCCAAATAGGCGTGATGCGGCCAAGCTGAAGGACTCGATGATTCCCTTTTCGTCGATCGTGATAATTGCATCGGGAACCGTGTCGAGAATAGAGCGCAGCCTCGCCTCGCGCTCGCGCACTGCTGCTTCGGCTTCCTTCTGCTCGGTCAGATCGTGAATGATGCCGACAAATATCTGGCGCTCGTGGATGCGTCCTTCGCCGACGGACAGATACATCGCAAACGTCGAGCCATCGTTGCGGCGGCCGACAACCTCACGTCCAATTCCGATGATCTGCTTTTCGCCCGTAAGGTGGTAATTCTGCAGGTAGCCATCATGCTCGGCATGATAGGGCTCAGGCATGAGCATCTTGACGTTTTTGCCGATTACTTCTTCCGGATTGTATCCGAACAGCTTCTTGCAAGCAGCGTTGTAGACTTGCACAATTCCATTGACATCAATGACGATAATGCCGTCTACGGCGGTCGCGATGAGCGCGCGCGCCAGCGTGTCGCTTTCCATGATCCAGATGCTTTGTTCGACCGACCTGTTAGCCCCCTAACAACTACGGCCCCTGAGCCGTATCGGTGAATACTAACTCAACTGTGCACTTTCGTACTATTAAATATTGACGTGATTCACATTTGTATTGACGGTTTGTCATTCAAATAAAAATCTCATCTAGACTTGTGCTATTTGAATGTAGACACGCGTCACGACGCGCGCATTCGCAACGAACGCTCGTTCTGTTGAGAGCAGCTCAGGCTTCAACCTGACGGCGTCGTCCGCGTGTAGGCACTGTCAGAAGCCCTGCAACGCAGCGAATTCATCGACTGGCGCGCGCTCAGTCCGAAGGCGATTGATCGGATGAATACGGTCCATGAAACCCAATGCCATACCGCAAAAGAGCATCAACTCCTCGGGCATGCGGACAAATTCGGCGACAGTCTTAAACCAGAACGACCAAGATTCTAGCGCCGCCGTGTGAAGGCCGTGCTCGCGCGCGAGCAGCATCACGGATTGCATGAACATCCCCAAATCCGCCCACTGGCCTTGCTGCATCGACCGGTCGATAGCGAAAAACATCGCCACGGGCGCGTCGAAGAACGTGAAATTTCGCGCCAGCTCCTGCATCCGCTCCGGCGCATCGTCCCGCTCCACACCGATCGCGGCGTACATCGCGGCACCGGCCTTGAACTTTCGCGAGAGATACGGCTCCTTCATGTCCGGCGGATAGATCGAATATTCCGGCCAGCCATCGGCAAGCTGCCCTGCTGCGAACTTTTCAGCGACCACCGCTTTCAGGCGAGAAAGTTCATTGCCGGTCAACACCCAGACGCGCCAGGGCTGAAGATTGCCCCCGGACGGTGCGCCTGACGCGCCGGCGAGTATGGCGCGGACTGTCGCTTCCGGCACCGGCGTGTCGAGATAGGCACGGCACGTCATGCGCGTTTGAAGCGCTTCGGACACCTTCATCACGCGCTCCCCAAAGTCCCACAGAGCAGCAGCCCGAACATCCGAGCAAGGCCGCTTCGGCCTCACAGTACTGTCCAAGACTGGCCGACCCAACGAGCGGTCATGTTGACGTGAGTCAACTCCGAAGGGTCAGAATCTTCTGGCGGTGGCGTGATGTTCAGCGTCAGTCAATTTCAACACTGAACTGGCAACGGCAAACTGAGAGTTCAGACCAGACGGGCGCGCGGCTAGACGCGAACACAGCTTCGGATCAGGCAAACAAGTCCGCGCGGCGTCCGGATCGCGCACTGTCTCAGGGCGTTGTAACGCGAAACAGCAAGGTTAGGGGAAATGAACCAGCCGAACGCCACTGGACTTCGCGCGGTGCACCTGTAAGCGCGCGCGCTTGCATCCGTGGCGGTTGTGAACAGGCTTGCGGCGCACAAACCGGCAATCACCATGATCCTGAACGACTTCATTCATCCCCCCTCGTCGCAGAGTTCCCTGAAACTACCTCGATAGCTTAGTAGAAACCGAGGGGAACGGAACCCAAAATCTGTCGCAGGTACGCCGGGCGCTATGTGCCGAGGTCCAGGCGGTGGAGCGATCAGGCGCTGTGGCTAGTTCGCAGTCTCAGGATTGCGCCTGCGGGGCCCCGAGATTCTGCTGAAAGTCATCGCGGACCGCATCCAAGCGCGACAGCAAAGCCTCGTGCAAAAACTGTGACGATTCCCAGACCCGTTCGACGATGTTCCCGGACAAGCCAGCGTTGCGGTCCCCTGGAAGGCCCGGGCAGTTCAATGTCGCGACGACACCGCATCCAAAACCCAGATCCGGTTCGTGAGGTGACATGAGCCACACAAACGCGACTGTTGCGATTGCGCGGCCGAGCATCTGGCGCCTATCCGTAGGAGCGCCGGCCTGCTTCAACCTGGCGCGCGGGAAATGAAAGCGTCGAAGGCCAGCCCGAATACACCGGCAGCAGGTCATCTTCGTTGATGAGCTTCCATGCCGTCAGATGCTGAAACGCGTCCGACGCGCCGGCCGATGCGCTGGAATTGTTCAACGTCTGAGCCAAGCCGATGAACCTTGTCGGTTCGCCGCTGTGCGAGCTGATCGGCGCAAGCAAAGTTTCGAGCTCAACCACGCATCCTTCGCTGACTGCGCCGACAGAGCGGAGGCAGACAGGGCGGCGCAGCCTGAGGGAACGACGCAAGAGTGACGCGAGAGTCTCGAACGAATGCGCATCCCATTGCGCCAGGAAATTTGTGCCGCGAAGTTCGAAACCGACGCGTTTGCACAATGCGGTACCGGCAAGCCGATAGGTCGGGAATGACGGGTTTGATGCGTCGAGTATGAACACGGCCGGCAAGAAATGCTTGATGACGCGCGGGTCGATGTCGGACTGATCCGGTACAATGCGGCCCTTGCGCAGGCGGCTCCAGTAGTCCACCAGAAATTCGCTGTTCACATGTTCCATGTTCATGCGTCCCGTTCGCATAGCGATTCCTTTTTCTCAGTTTCCGGGGGGTCGAACGACCCGGATCGAAAAAAGATTTCCGCGAACTTCAATGTGTCGACCAAAACGCGCGACAAGCTCTAAAGCTCAAGTCATGCGAATAGTCACGCATCCTACCAACGCAGCCAGCGCTTAAAAGTTGCGCCCTCCCGTTGTCCAAAATTTGTCACACCGCGATGCAGCAAAGCGGCCAAAATTGCTGAGTTATTCACAACATGCCGCACCAAACATTCTTCCTCTCCGGTTTCGAAGTGAGCAAATGTCTCGATGAAATTCCGGTGATGCTCGAAAGCCGGAAAAAACTCTTGGCGAGCACGATACGCAACATGCTGCTGGTGCCTGCACTCACAGTTTGTTGGATTTTGCTATTCGATCCGGAAATCCTGGGCGCTGGCCCCGTCCACAAGTTGACGGCGCTCGCCACACGGCTGCTTGCCCGCCTCTGACGGTTCAAGGTCGCCCGTATCTACACGCGCCCGCGCAGGCTGACTGTTACTTCGAATCCGCCCTCATCCCGGTTTCGTCCGACGACTTCTCCGCCCAGGCCCTCGATATTTCGCTTCACGATCCACAGCCCAAGTCCCTGATGATTCTCTCCCGCCCCACTCTCCGAGTCGCTGAGCTCGGGCCCGGGGCGGTTCGACACGTAGCGGTCGAAGATTCGCGGAATTGCCGCCGGATCAACGCCGGGACCGTGGTCGGCAACCGAGAGCGAGACAAAATTGCCCTTTTTGGCGAGTGTCACCTCGATCTTCTCGCCCTTCGGGGTGTAACTCGCCGCATTGTCGAGAAGATTTTCCACCACCGTCTCGATCAGTTCTTCGTTCGCGTAGGCGATGATGCCATCGGCAATATGTGGCTCGAGCCGCTTGCCTTGCAGCGAAAGCGCCGCCTCATGGCCTGCCAGGAGGCGTTTGAGGAAGTCTGAAAGGTTCATCTGCGTCCGTTCGGGAAACACGACTTCAGCACCGGCTTCTTCCAGATCGCGCGCCGATGTGACCAGTGCATCCAGCCGCGCCACCGAACCCTCGATGAGCTGCAGCGAACGCCGAGCCACAGCGTTTGTCGGTTCCACAGCGCGCTTGAGCGGCTCTATCGACTGCGAGATTACCGCGAGCGGGGCCTTTAAAGCATGCGCGGTTTCCTCGGCGGCCTTTTTTATAGCCTGTTGGGATGCGACGAGGGCATCGACAAGTGAATCGAAGTCGCCAGCGACGCGGCCTAGTTCGGGAATGGAATTGAGTTCGCGAAATGATATTGCGCCTGCCTCGCGCAGCCGGATCCGGCGCGCCGCCTGGCGAAACCTGGCGACGTTGCGCCACATCTGGATGAAGAGCGCAAAGATGAGCGCCGTGCTGATGATGTAGATACCGGCCGCGATACGCATGGAGGGTGTCGCCCAGAACGTGAGATCGAGCGGAACTGGCGCAAGGTCCGTTGCATTCTGCGAAGTGATGACAATCCAGCAGTTTCCTTCCACATGCACCGGCGTCATTGACGTCAGAATTTCCGATGTGCGCTTAGGCTTGTCGACACGAATGGCAAGATCGGTCGCCGCGTCGCAGGTCGGGGCAAGGCGGCCGAAAACACCGGACCGCAACAGTTCGCCGCGCTCCTGCTCCAGCGCGCTTGCCGACAGGCTCGGATAGGCCGCGACGTAGATAAAGTCATCGCGTCCCGAATTTGCCGGCCGGACCAGAACCTTCACGTTAGTGCTGCCGACGGCGGCGCCCTTGAGTGCGTCGGCAAGATCCTGCGGTGACTCGCTTTTGAACAGTTTGAAGCGCGGCTCGAGCATGGCGGCGATCACGCGTCCGGTTTGAGTTGCCGAATTTCGCAGCAACCGTGACTGTGCCTGTTCCGCGCGCTGAAACTCCCAGTAGAGAATGAGAGGTACGGTCAGAAGTACCAGGGCCAGAGCGATCAGCTTGACGGAAAAGGAACGAAGCAGACTGAAGAGCGGTCTGTCCGCCCTACTGTCCGCTTCCATCGCTCCACCTGTAGCCGAATCCCGGATAATTCTCGATCTGGGAGAAATTGGGATCGACGTCACGGAATTTCTGGCGAATTCGCTTGATGAAGGCACGCACATTGGTTCGATATCCGACTTCGCCGTCTCCGGCTACGAATCCCTCACCGCGCACGATGTCGTATATCTCGCGATAGCTGACATCGCGGTTTGCCCGCTCCGTCAGAAACACCAGAATGTTGAATTCCGTCAATGTCAGAAGAATATCGGTGCCGCCCCAGGATGCTCGCCGAGAGTCGAACCGCAAGGTCAGCTGGCCAAGCTGAACGACGTTGGCCGCCTCCGGCGATGACGGCGCACTCTTCTGCGTCTTTTGTCCGCTGAGGATCAGCTCGATCCGCTTCAAAAGAATGGAGAAACTACGGGATTTTTCGACGAAATCGACCGCTCCACCAAGCAGGCCAGCTTCTTCGTAGATTTGCGCGCCCAGCACGGTCAGAAAAATGACGGGAATATCGATCTTCTCGGTCCGCATGCGCTGCAAGACCTCGATTCCTGTCATGCCCGGCATTTTCCAGTCGAGCAGGATCAGGTCGGCGTTCGGAGTTTTCGTCAGGTAATCGATGGCTTCCAGTCCGCCGGCGAAGCAATCGGTCGAAAAGCCGGCATCCGTCAGGTTCGTGCTCACGGACTCGCGGAAGAGATCGTCATCGTCGACGACGAGAACATGGCCACGGAGAGCCTGCGCGCTAGCCGGGAGCATTGGTCTTGGCCACAAGAATGTCCCGGATGCAGGGCTGCGAGGTAACGAGTGATCCTCCGCTACCGTCCGTGCCGCCATATTTCAGCGCGTGGAAGGCGGACGTTTTCACGTCCGGGTAGAAGAAAATCTGAAACGCGCAACCTGCTCCGGAATATATCCAGACGAGCGAGATATTGTTCTTGGTAATTCTCGAGGGCGAGCCCAAAAGTTTCTCAACCGTCGAAGGCTCCATTCCGATCAGGCTGTTGGGATCGACCGAAGCCAGACGTTCAAGTTTTTCAGGCTTCTCCGGCTTGGGCGGAGGTGCTTCACGAACTTGAGCAGGCACCGGCGGCTTTGGCCGGGGCGTCTGAACAATCGTCGGCGCAGGCGCGACAGGATGTTCGGCAACCTGTGGTGGTTTGGCGTCGTGGGTGAACCAGCCATCCACTTTCTGGAATACCGCGCAATTCGAGACGAGAGAACTTCCGGCTACGATGAATGCCGCCGCGCCAAGTCTTCGGAGAGAAATCCCGAATGGCCTCCCAAATCGGCGTCGAGCCGGCCACGCTTTCACCTGGCCTGCAATCGGCGATGTCATGACCGCTTCATGGCAACCCTGGTGGTCTGTCATGTTGAAAAGCGTTGCGGTCACCTGGCGGCAATCCTTTTTTCGTTCAGCGTCAGATGGGGAGCCGAGCTTCGCGGACCGTAAAGCGCAACGATTCCGACAATGTCTCCGGGCTGAAGACGATCAATATCCTCGTCGTACGCGAACGACATCAATTCCCCAGTCGGACCGGGATGATCCAGTCCAAGAACATGTCCGATTTCGTGCGCCAGCGTATAACGCAATTCATAGACGCCAAAATTGGCATTCGGTAATATGGCACGTCCGGGCTTGCCTGCCGTCCAATAGACGTCCGGATTGAGACAAACTATCCCCTTAGCGATCGGTGCTACAACGCCGCCGCTGGATGACGCAAGGGTCACGTCCGCATAGGCCACGCCGTCAGGGATCGCCTCGGCGCTGATCACAATGTCAGCGGAGCTGACTGACGCTACGCGGCGAAACCGGACATTCGCCACCGCTTCCCAGAGGCTGAACGCCTCCGACAGTTCATGTTCGAATGCATGCTGTGTGAGCCGCGAACGCACCAAAAGACTGCCGATTCCAGCTAGTTTCCGGCAATTGTGGCTACCGGCCAGCGGCGACGGCGCGTACAGAACTTCATAAGTGAGCGACGCGCCGCTGCCCATGGCGGCGGAACCCCATTTGACCTCGCGCCCGTCGAGCCGAAGAAGGCGATAGGCATCGCCCCCGTGCGCAGAACAGATCGCACCGGCGAACCCAGCGAGCAGTAATGCCAGAGTCGGGAAGAGTCGCCGTGCCCCGAGCTTCTCCCAGGAATCGGCGCAAGCGCCAAACAGCGATACAGCAGGGATTTTCGGCAGCAACGTCCCCGCCACTTCAATCCGAAACAGGACCCGATCTTTTCTCAACATGCCTCAGCACGCGTCGAGATACTCGATTCGCCATTGCGGATTTGTCTGACGATCCAGCGCCATGCAAACCCAATTCCGCAACGGCGTTTAACGCCGAAAGTACGTTCAACTGCCCAATTTTGTCCCACAATTATCACAACCGGACAAGCGCGTTGCCGTTAGCTTCAACCGTGCGCAGAGGCGCTTCGGCAGTCGTCAATCACGCTCGGGAGTCCGAGCCTGAAGCAATGAGGAATTCATGAAATTTGTCTTGATCGCCTGCGCAATGCTTGCCCTCGCTGCCGGCTCGTTCAGCCAAGCTGTCGCAGAGGATTCCATGACACAGGCATCGCCCGCGCCGGCTTCAGACAATGCCGCGCCCGCCGACCTGACAGGGCAGATCATCTACAATCAGCAGGATCTCGTCGTCGGAAACGTGTCGTCCATGACGACCGACACGAATGGCCAAAGGCAGGCTGTCGTCGGCGTGGAAAAGTTCCTGGGCATGGGCTCGAAGAATGTTCCGATCCCCGTGTCTTCGCTGCAGCCAAGGGCTGCGGGTAGTTACACCACGTCACTCTCCGCTTCCGACATCAAGAATTTGCCTGAAGTCCAGGCCGGCACGCACTGATACGCATGGTTTTTTGAACTGGTGGAGCGAAGGTGGCGCTTGCGCACGCTGCCCCCCCACCCGCTAACGGCGGACGTTGGCGCTCCTTCGCTCCACCAACTTTTTTCTCGCCTGCGAATCGGCTTCGCCGACATCCTCACAACGATGTAACGAAGCTCGGGGCTCATCTCGGATGATACACGTCAACACGCAACGGCCGTTCATCGAAATCGACGGCACGCGCTATACGCTCGACTGGAAGCGAGCCTCGCTCGCGGAGATGTTGTTGAACGCCGACGGAAAGACGGTTGTATTCGAGCGGATTACGACGCGTCTGAAAACCTCGAAAGGCGCCGTGCAAGTTTATGCACATTCTCTGCGCAAAATCTTCGAGCAGCACGGCCACGCATTGGTGAACGAATTCGGACGCGGCTATCGCCTTGAGCGCTCGGCCGCAGGTGAACGCGCAATCGTGACAGAGAGTTTGATCGCAGTGTGATTTGAAGAAGCGCGGACTTAAGCGATCGATTGGTCCCGCTGGCGGCTGTCAAATGCTTCGTTGCTGGTCGGGTTGCAGGCGATGAGAATGCTGCAGCCGACATGGTCGCTCAGATACGTATGCTTCGAGCCGGACCACCATCGTGAAAGCGCATTCTTTCGTTGATGTCCCACGACAACGAGATCAGCGCAAACCTCTTTCGCCACGGCGCCGATAATCTGCGCGGGGTCGCCGATCAGAAGTTTGGGCGTAGGCTCAATACCGCGTTCCTTGAGCCATGCAACAGCCTGCTTGAGCAGGTCTTTGTAGTCCTCGACCTGCACCGACAGAGCGCCCCCCAGGCCCTCCGCGAGCTCCGCGGCACCGGTGGTATTGGGGACGACCGATAGCAGGAGGACTTTTGCCTTGCAGGTCCGAGCAAGCAGCGCTCCCTCGCGAAGCGCCAGCGCGCCTTCCATCGATCCGTCATAGGCCAGCAAGATACTCTTATACATTCGAGCCCCCAGGTTCGGCGTCCGAAGTGTGCCCTTCGGCTCGCCTGACTGCGGCATTGAGACAGATGCCGGGCAAGGCGGCAATCCCGGTTCACGCCCCTGCCAGGGTCCATCGGTCCAAGACTCAGGGCGGATTTTGCGGCACAATTGCCCTCAATCCAGACATCTCAAGGTGAGGGAACCAAAATGAACGTGGCAGCCGAAAAGGCGCAAATGAGCCCGGAAGCGATCGAGGCGGAACTGAACAATCTCGGCATGTCGAAGGACGCGCAGCCGCTGTTCGATGCCGTCAAGAAACACATCGCCGAAAACGTCGCGCCGATCGAGGAGGAGTTCAACCGCCTTGGCCAAGGGCGCGCCGACCGCTGGAGTTGGGCGCCGGGACAGCTTGAGCTGCTCGAAGGCGCCAAGAACAAGGCCAAGGCCTCGGGTCTGTGGAACTTCTTCCTGCCGACTTCGGAGATCGGGCGCGGCCTGACGAATCTCGACTACGCCTACATCGCTGCCGAACTGGGCAAGCAACCCCTCGCATCGGAGACGCTGAACTGCTCGGCGCCCGACACTGGCAATATGGAAGTGCTGGAACGCGTCGGCACGCCGGAGCAGAAGGAGAAGTGGCTCAAACCGCTTCTGAACGGCGAAATTCGCTCGGCCTATGCCATGACCGAGCCAGGCGTAGCGTCCTCGGACGCCAAGAACATCGCGACGCGTGCCGAGCTGGTCGGCGATGAATGGGTGATCAACGGCGAAAAATACTATATCTCCGGCGCCGGCGATCCGCGCTGCAAGATCATGATCTGCATGGTCAAGACGAGCCCGAACGCGCCGTCGCAGTTCCAGCAGTCGCAAATCCTTGTGCCCATGGATACACCGGGCGTCGAGATCGTCGGCCCGATGGAAGTCTTCGGACATGATCATGCGCCGCGCGGACACATGCATCTGCGCTTCAACAATGTCCGCGTACCGGCTGCAAATATCCTGCTCGGCGAAGGACGCGGCTTCGAGATTTCGCAGGTGCGTCTCGGACCGGGGCGAATCCATCACTGCATGCGCACCATCGGAAAGGCCGAGCGTGCACTCGACCTGATGGTCAAGCGCGCGACCACGCGCGTGGCGTTCGGCAAGCCGCTCATCCAGCTCGGCAAAAACCTCGAACTGGTGGCGCGCGCGCGCATCGAGATCGAGGCGATGCGGTTGATGGTGCTCAAAGCGGCCAAGGCGATGGACGTGCTCGGCAACCGTGAGGCGCGCGTCTGGGTGAGCATGGTGAAAGCGATGGTCCCGGAACGCGCTTGCCAGATCATCGACCAGGCGATCCAGATCCATGGTGCAACCGGCATCTCGCAATGGACGCCTCTGGCCGAGATGTACACGGACGTGCGCCATCTGCGATTCGCTGACGGGCCCGATGAAGTGCATCACATGGTTGTGGGACGCGCGGAATTGAGCCGGCACTAGCAGAAAGACGTTGAGTGCAGAAAATGGGGCCCGACCGAAGTGCTCGGGCGCCAGACTGGGGAGAGTTGAAGATGTCGGACTTGGTAAAAGTGTCGGATTCGGGTCACGTCCGTACGATTGTGCTCAACCGGCCCGAAAAGAAGAACGCGCTCAGCAACGCACTGGCATGGGGCGTGATTGGAGCCGTCGAAGACGCAGCGCGCGACGACAATGTTTGGGTCGTTGCGCTCACGGGTAGCGGCGACGCCTTCTGCGCCGGCCTCGATCTGTCGGGCGGTGAGCGCTTTCACCCTCTGTCGCCGCAGTCGGCACAACTCGACGACATCAGCTGGGTTGGACAATTCCTGCTGACGATCCGAAAGAAGTGCGACAAGCCAGTCATCGGCGGCATTAACGGCGTTGCCGTAGGCGCCGGACTGGGGCTCGCGATGGCGACCGATGCGCGTATCGTCGCGCGCGGCGCAAGGTTGATGGCGGGCTACACGCGCATCGGCGGCTCGCCCGACGCGGGATTGACGATCACCCTGCCCCAGGCGATGGGATACGAGCGAGCCATGCGATTCATGATGGAAAACCGCACGGCGAACGGTGACGATGCCGTGGCACTCGGTATGGCGGGCGAGGTCGTCGACGACGATAGGCTGTCCGCGCGTCTGGCGGCCTATTGCCAGCAATTATGCGAATGGTCGCCGATCACCCTGCGGCTGCTGAAGCGTGGAATGGTCAAATCGCTCGAGACCAACGATATGGAGCAGCAGCTTCGATACGAGGTTTCCAACATTCGAATGGCGTTCAGCAGCGAAGATGCGAAGGAAGCGCGCAAGGCATTTTTCGAGAAACGCAAACCCGTCTTCACGGGCAAATGACGCGAAGTTGGATCGAGCGGCTCGAACCATTCCCAATGAGAGTCAATCGTAGGCCAACAGAATATCGTCGATGGCTTTTTCGATATCCGAGATGGTCGCGCAGTGCGTGACCGATGCGCAGAACGGACGATACTGCGGCAGGATACTGTCACCTGAGCCCCACAGTCCCGGAGGTTCGGGACAGAGCCAGATGACGCGCTTGGCCTGATCGGCCATGTCGCGGAACAAATCGAGCCTCGGATTGCTGTGGTTGGAACGCCCGTCACCCAGGATGAGCACCGTCGTCCGCCGGTCGACAGCGTCCGTGAAGTTTTCGCTGAGATCGAGCAGCGCCTGGCCGTAGTCCGTGGAGCCGCCACCGACCGTGCGCAAGATGGAGTTCATCGCCGGTTCGAGATCCTGTTGCTCAAGCATGTCGCCGACATCCGCCAGATGCGACGAAAACGCGAACGAGCGCAGGTCGGCGACCCGCTCATTGAGCGCATAAAGCAGCATCAGAAGAAAGCGGACGTAGCGCGCGACTGATCCCGACACATCGCAAACCGCGACGATCTTGGGGCGGTCGCGCTTCTTGACCTTCCAGAATACATCGAACGGAACGCCGTCATACCCCGCACTCGCCCGTATAGTCTTTCGGACATCGAGCTTGCCGCGATCCTTGAGACGTCGTCGCCGGGCGTGCCGGTCGGCCAGCCGCTTGGCGAGGCGCGCGACAACGGCTTTCACGCGCTCCATGTCGTACATATCCAGATCATCGATCGAGCGGCCAGCGATGACTTCATTCTGGAACGTCTCGGTCGCGCGCCGGCCATAGACCTCAAAATGCTGGTCGACGAGCTGGCGCGCCATTTTCTGCAGGCGCGATTGCGCCTCGATCATCCTGCGCGCCTGCGCTTCGCCCTCGGCAGAATGCGCCTCCAGAAGCTGCACGATCTGTTGCTCCATCCGCTCGATCCCGAGCGCCTTCAGCATCCGCCGCGCATAATAGGAAGCCTGGGTGGCAAAACGGATATTTTCCACCTGCGCCGCCGCGGCGGCACGCTCCATCGCTGCGGCCGCTGCGCCACCTCCCGCCTGGGCCAACGCCATGAGCTTGTCGACGTCATAGTCGAGTCCGTCCTCGTCCTCGCCTTCAGTCGCATCATTTTCACCGCTGGATTCTTCGGCGCTCCTGCCCTGCTTGTCCTGCGGTTCGGTTTCCGACTGCCGATTGAAATAGAGTTCGAAGAGCGCATCATGGATGCCCTTCTCGCCTTCCGTCTTTGCGAGCGTTATCCCGAGTGCGTTCTTCAGAACGTTTCGATCGCCATACCCCACAAGCGCCACTGTGCGCGCGGCGTCGATCGCTTCGGCAGTCGAGACGCGCGCGCCGGCCGCCCGCAGAGCGCGAACGAACGACGTGAGCGCCCGTTCCATCAGACGACTTCGGCCGCGTCGGCCAACGCTTCCACCACCAGTTGCTCGACGTGGCCGGCAACTTCCGAGATGTCGCCCTGGCGCTTGAGAAGCACTCCGAGAGTCTCCTGAACCATTTTCGGGTCGAGCGTGTCCGCATGCAGCAACACGAGCGTGCGCGCCCAATCCACCGTCTCGCTGATCGAGGGAAGCTTGCGGATCTTTTCGTTGCGCGTGCGCTGAACAAACGCCACGAGCTGGACCAGAAGTTCGTCTGAAATGCCAGGTACCCGGGCGCGGACGATACGTCGCTCGCGTTCCGGTTCCGGAAATCCGATGTGAAGATGCAGACAGCGTCGCTTCAGCGCATCACCCAATTCGCGCACATTGTTCGAGGTCAGGATGACGAGCGGCGGGACCTGTGCGGAAATCGTTCCGATCTCGGGAATCGTGATCTGGTAGTCCGAGAGGATTTCGAGCAGCAGCGCTTCGAACTCTTCGTCGGATTTGTCGATCTCGTCAATCAACAGAACCGAACCGCCAGATTGCTCCATCGCCCGCAGGAGCGGCCGCGGCTCGAGAAATTCGCGCGAGAAGAAGATGTCCCGGAAACCGCCAAGTTTGTCGAGCGACTCTTCGAGAGAGTCAGCCTTCTCGATCAGATCGTGGATCTTCTCTTTCAGGATCTGCGTGTAGAGCAGTTGTTTGCCGTACTTCCACTCATAGAGCGCCTTGGTCTCGTCCAGGCCCTCGTAGCATTGCAGGCGCGCAAGCGGAAAAGAGAGTGCTCTCGCCAGCGACTGGGCAAGGTCGGTCTTGCCAACACCTGCCGGTCCCTCGACGAGAACAGGCTTGCGCAGGTGATAGGCGAGATAAATTGCCGTCGAAATGGCTGGCGTTGAAATGTAGCCGCAGCTTGCGAGCGCGTCGGTGATAGCCTCGATCGAGGCAAGCGCCGTAGGTGTGGGAAGAGGTTTCATCGTGTCATTCCTAGAGGTAGGCAGGCGCCTACGGCAACAGTTCTTTCCCCGATTTGCACGTCAGCACTAATTGACGGTCCGGAAGGCTAGGCACCGGAAAAACGTGACTCGAGCTCGAGCATGGTCGGAAATTTCGATCGCGGGCACGGGACCGCCGGGCAGGGAAACAAGCAATAGCCAGCCCGATTTTTTGCAACGCGTCGGCGGTTGAAATTGAATGGTGCCCAGGGACAGAATCGAACTGCCGACACGTGGATTTTCAATCCACTGCTCTACCGACTGAGCTACCTGGGCTAACCGGGAATGTCCGGAAAGGACGCGCTTTTTAGGCGAGCCGTGCGGCCCTGTCCAGCGCGCCAAAAATCAATGGAATTCAGCGTCTTCCTCTGGGGAAACGGGCTCATTGCCCTCCCCGGTCGGTGCACCCGGAATCGCGTAGTCCCCGGAGAGCCAGCGCGCCAGGTCGAGATCCTTGCAGCGCTTGGAGCAGAACGGACGCAGATTAGGGTCGCGCGGTTTGCCGCAAACCGGACAGGTTCCCCCTTCACCCGTTGGTGACATCGAATCCCTCTCGGGTAAAAGCCTCATTCACTTCGAACGTCACGCGAGCGGCGCCGCGCCGAGCCAATGCTGCGCGAACTTCTTCATCATGTTCGTCAAGCCAGCGCACGACCTCCGCCGCTGCACGCACGTTGATCGGTTTTCCCGGCGCCGCAGCCGCTGTTCGCTCGATACTACGAAGCACTTCAAGTGCGACGCTGTCGCGCGTGCGCTTGCGTCCGTGGCCGGAACAGGAACGGCAGCATTCACTCATCAGCTTCACCAGCGGGTCGCGAATACGCTTGCGCGTTATTTCAACGAGCCCGAATTCCGACATGCGGGAGATTTGAGTCGGCGTGTGGTCCTTGGAGAGGCTTTCGGCGAGCGTATCGAGCACCTTTTCGATGTTCACCGGGTCACTCAGATGGATGAAGTCGACGACGATAAGTCCGCCGACGCCCCGTAAGCGCACTTGCCGGCCAATCTCATCGGCCGCCTCGAGATTGACGTGAAAGCTGGTTTCCTCGAGGCCGGTCGACGCCGTGAAACTTCCAGAATTCACATCTACAGCCGTCAGAGCTTCGGTGCCTTCAATCGTGATCCAGCCGCCGGATGGCAAGGGTACCTTGGGATCGATCAGGCGGTCGATCTCTTCCTCGAGACTGTATGCGTCAAACAGCGAGCCAGGTCCGGCAAACAACTCCACCTTGTGCTCGGCTTCCGGCATGGCGCGGCGGCAGTAGGCCCGAGCGGCTTCGAACGCTGCCGCATCGTCGATGACGATTTTGGAAGTTTCGTTCCGCACTGTGTCGCGCATCGTGCGCTCGACAGGGTCGAGATCGTGATACAGCGTCGCCGGAGCACGGGCCATTTGACGGCGTGCGAGAACAGGCCGCCATGCTTCCGCCAGACGCTCGGCGTCTTCCTTCAGGTCGGTCAGCGTCGCGTCGCTCGCCGCCGTGCGCAAAATGTATCCCGCTCCCGGCACAAGCTTCTCGCCGCCTTGCGCGATCATGGTTTCACCGAGCGCCAGCATACGTTCGCGCTCGCTCTCGTCCTCGATGCGCCGAGAAAGCGCGACCCCAGGTGTGTTTGGAACGAGTACGGCCAGGCGCCCAGGAATGGTGATGTTCGCGGAAAGCCGCGCGCCCTTTTCACCAATCGGGTCCTTGACCACCTGCACCAGGACTTCCTCACCCTCATGCACGCAGTCGCCGATCTTGGGCGTGCGGTCTTCCTCAAAGCCGGGCAGATCGGCGAGACACCGCGCCTCGCGCGCGCCCAAAAACCCGGCACGCTCCAGGCCAACGTCGACGAACGCCGCCTGCATGCCGGGCAGCACACGCTGCACCCGTCCAAGCATGATATTGCCGATAATACTGTGGCCGGAGCGGCCGTTCGATTTCTTGCGCGGACCGCCCTCTTCGAGGCCGATCGTGCGTTCGAGCATCAGGTCCTGGAGCCGGCCATCCTCGACAACGGCCACGCGAATTTCTCCGGCTCCTGCGTTAATCAGGATATCCTTTTGCATGCGGGTGCTCAGGCAATAGCGACGCGAAACGCTAACACGAATATCCGCTCGCACGAAGCAGTGTGACAGTTTCGCGTAAGGGAAGGCCGACCACATTCGAATACGAACCACTCAGGCGGCGTACGAAAGTTTCAGCCCGCCCCTGGATCGCGTAGCCCCCGGCCTTCCCCAAACCTTCGCTGCAATGCACATAAGACTCGACTTCTTCGTCCGTCAGCCGTTGCAGGCTAACGCGCGTCTCGACGATCCGTGTACGGAGTCTTCCGTTCGCCGCGCTTACCGCGACAGCCGTCAGGACCATATGATTTCGACCCGACAACAGTTTCAGGCATTCGCGGACGTCTGCGTCGCTCTCTGCCTTGGGCAGAATGCGCCGCCCGCAGGCTACAACCGTGTCGGCAGCCAGGATCACCGACGGCGCGCCGGTCCAGCGTTCCACAATCGTACGGACCTTCGCTTCGGCGAGCCGGCGGCTGTACTTACGGGGTGTTTCGTTCTTGTGGATGGTTTCGTCGATCGACGCGGCCAGGATGGCGTCAGGGACGATTCCCGCCTGGGCGAGCAGCGCCTTGCGCCGGGGGCTTTCGCTCGCCAGGACGAGCGGCACGGTCTTACTTGAAGCGATAGGTAATGCGCCCCTTGGTAAGGTCATAGGGAGTCATCTCCACCATCACCTTGTCGCCCGTCAGTACGCTGATGCGGTTCTTGCGCATTTTTCCGGCGGTATGGGCGATGATCTCGTGGCCGTTCTGCAGCATGACGCGAAATGTCGCGTTGGGCAGGCGCTCGCTGACCGTGCCCTCGAACTCAAGAAGTTCCTCTTTTGCCATTCGTCCTCAGATTGGGTTTCAAACCGGCCGGGAGATTGCACCGAAACCGGCCAAAAGCAAGGGTTTGGGGGTGAAAGCCGGACCTCGGAGCATGAGCGCAAAAAGGCCCCGGCGCGGTTTGCAGCCGGGGCCCATGCTTCGAAAGCGTCGCGACTCACGATTTAGCGCGTGTTCCAGTTCCCGCTAAAGTCGCGGCAGGCGGTTCCAGAGCGCTCGAACCGCTGACCGTCACGGTAGGTGACGGCCCGGAAGTCGCGGCATACCTGGCCGCCATCCCGATATTCGCGGGTCGAAGTGAACGTCCCATAACTGTTGCCATGGCGCCAATCATAGTCGCGGCCAATATCGCCGTTCAGGCTGCTGCCATAGGCATCGAATGCGTAGCGCTGGTCATCGCAATCGATATCGCGCGAAAGCGTATTGCCGAGCAGTCCGCCCAGAATGACGCCGCCGACAACCGCACCGCCATTGCCGTGGCTGGCAGCGCCCCCGATCAGGCCGCCGGCGATGGCGCCGAAGACCGTTCCGGCAGCAGCGTTGCCCTGGTGGCAGGAGCGCTCATAGTCGCCCTCGCGATAGTAGTTGGAGGGAGGCGGCGCATTGTTCGCATCGTGGTCGCCGTGGCCCCAATCGCCGGCGCGGTCATCGTGCCAATTGTCACCATAAACGTTGTTCGCGGCCCAATCGCCGTCGCCCAACTGATTGCCGATGTCGCGCAACTGGATCGCGTAACGCCGGAAGGTCTGGGGATCGATTCCGTTGTTGCTCTCATAGTAGCTCTGCAGGGCCTGCGCCTCGATCGAATCCAGACTCTTCTGGATCGTCCAAGCACGGCGAGGATTGAGCGAGTTGTGCCGCACGCCATCGGCGATCGTGTCATCGAGATGCTGCTCCCAACGCATCAGGCGCGAATAGCCCTCGTCATTGTCGTTTAGGCGAATCGGGTCAGCCATCGCCGTGCTCGACGCGAACAGAGCAGCGGCCGAGACTGCCAATGGAATAATCCTACGCATTATGTTCCTCCTGCTTGATTGATGGGGTTCGATTGTTACGCGCAGCCGGACGTCTGGCAGTTTGCAGATTTGGTGTCCAGCTTCGTTCAACGTTTACGTCACTCGTATCGTTCCACGCACATAACCAACGATAAGATGTGCCGCGTGGGGTGAACCGTGCATGAACCAAATCAGGCAAATTTGTGTCGGGTTGCAGTGCGCGATCGATTCACGTGTCCGACGCTTGCTGGACCCCGAACCGCTCTCGGATTTTCCGCAGCATATTGTCCCGTACCGCACGATAGGCATCGAGCTGCTGGTCGCGCGATCCTTCGACCAGGGTCGGATCCATCGTTGCCCAGTATTCGATTTCGATCGCCGACGTGTGTGCGAGATCGGTCGCGCGATGCTGTGCCTCCGGCGAGAGCGTGACGCAAAGGTCGAACGAGCTGTCGACCAGATCCTCGAAGCGCTTGGGATGGTATTTGCCGATCTCGATGCCGATCTCCTCCATGACTTCGACCGCCATCGCGTCCAGCGCGCCGGCCCGCACGCCGGCCGAGTCGACATAGACGAACTTGCCGAACAGATGTTTCATGATCGCCGCCGCCATCGGGCTGCGCACCGAGTTCATCGTGCAGGCGAACAGGATCGCGCCGGGCAAATCCTCACCATGAGGCCCCCGCATCGCTCAGCCCTTCAAATGCAGCACGCAGATGAGCGTAAAGATCCGCCGCGCCGTATCGTGATCGACTTCGATTTTTCCCTTGAGGCGTTCGCGCAGCAGCGCGGAGCCCTCGTCGTGCAATCCGCGCCGGCCCATGTCGAGCGCCTCGATCTGCGACGGCGGCGCGTTGCGAATGGCCTTGTAGTAGCTCTCGCAGATCAGGAAATAGTCCTTGATGACTTTGCGGAACGGCGTGAGCGACAGCATGATCTTGCCATGCGGTGTCCCGTCCTCGAGCTGGATGTCGAATGTCAGACGGTTCTCCTCGATTCCGAGGATCAACCGGTAGGGGCCGCCGTGAGATCCTTCCGGCTGAAAACTGTTGGACTCCAGAAGATCGTAGATCGCAATGTCGCGTTCCTGCTCGATCTCGCGAGTCCGGCGCACGATGCTGCGCTCGTCCAGCACGATAGAGCACAGACGGAACCGCGACTCTGCCGCCATCCGCTAGCGCCCGTCTTTCGAATTCAGTCGGGCCGCGATGGAGCGTGCATGCGCGTCGAGACCCTCTGCCTCGGCCAGCGCAATGGCGTCGGGACCAAGAGCAGAGATTGCCGACGGGTCGCACTGAAGGAGCGTCGTGCGCTTCAGGAAATCCAACACCGACAGCCCTGACGAGAAACGTGCCGTGCGCGACGTCGGCAGGACGTGATTGGGTCCGGCGATGTAGTCGCCCATGGCCTCCGGCGTGTGACGGCCAAGGAAGATCGCGCCGGCGTGGCGCACACAATTCAGAAGCGCGTCCGGATCGGCAGTCGCGATCTCCAGATGCTCTGGCGCGATGGCATCGACGAGCGGCGCGGCATCCTCGAGTTTTGCGACAAGGATGATCGCGCCGTTGTCGTTCCAGCTTGTGCGCGCGATCTTTTCGCGCGGCAACAGCTTCAAGGCATTTTCGACTGCGGTGGAAACCTTGTCGGCGAACGACAGGTCGTCCGTGATCAGGATACTTTGCGATGACGGATCATGCTCGGCCTGGCTCAGCAGATCGGCGGCGATCCAATCGGGGTTGTTGGCGCCATCGGCAACAACGAGAATCTCCGACGGCCCGGCCACGGAATCGATCCCGACCCTGCCGAACACGTCGCGCTTCGCCGCGGCGACATAGGCGTTCCCAGGACCCACGATCTTGTCGACCGGCCGGATCGACGCCGTTCCATAGGCCAGCGCGGCAACGGCCTGTGCGCCCCCCACTCGATATATCTCGGTGATCCCGGCGCGCCTGGCCGCCGCGAGCACAAGCGGATTGATCTGGCCGCCGCTTGCCGGCGTCACCATGACAACACGCCCGACGCCGGCAACCCGCGCGGGCATCGCGTTCATCAGCACAGAACTGGGATAGGCCGCGGTGCCGCCCGGAACGTAGAGACCGACACTGTCGAGCGGTGTCCACCGCCAGCCCAGCTTCGCGCCGGCATCATCGGTGAACCACGCATCTTCAGGCATCTGCCGCGTGTGATAGCTCTCGATCCGCTTCGCGGCGACGTCGAGCGCGGCAAGCGCGCCTTTTCCGCACTGCGCCTCGGCCGCGTCGATCTCGCTTTGCGGCAGCCGCAACGCCGCCGCCGTCAGGCTCGTTTTGTCGAATCTGTTGGTGAGCTCGACAAGCGCCGCATCGCCGCGCGCGCGAACGTCCGCGATGATCCCGCGCACGACCTGCGCGACATCTTCCTCCTCTTCCCGCTTGGCGTTCAGAAGAGCGTCGAACTGCGCCGCAAAGCCGGGCGCGCGTGCATCGAGCCTGCGCGCCATGTCAATTGTCTTCGTGTTCGGGGCGGCCGCGCGCTGCCCACACGCTGCTGACATCGGAGAGGCCCGCGTCGATGCATTCGACCTCCAGCTTCAAAGTGCCGCCACCGGAGAAAATGAGTTCGATCACCCCTGCCGGATCGTCCGCGCCTTTCGGCGTGAACCTGATCGCGAGCAGCGAGACGACCGCATCTGGCGCACCGCGCTTGATGTGGCTCGACTTGACCGACAGGACGCCATCGAAATGCAGGCCCGACTGCACGCGCAAATCGCCCTGGCGCGCACCGGCCTCCCATTGGAAGCGGTTGAACACGGCCGCGAAGCGGCGGCGTTTTGGCAGATAGACCAGGTCCTTCACCTTCGCGACGGCGTCCTGCAGCCGCGCGGAGATCACTTCCAGATCCGCGGCATCCTCAGCGGCCAGTGTCAGAACAGGACTCATGTCGACAACCGCTCGATCTCTGCGCCGACGCCGGAGAGTTTTTCCTCGAGCCGTTCAAAGCCGCGGTCGAGATGATAGACGCGATTGACGATGGTCTCGCCTTCCGCGACGAGGCCGGCGAGCACGAGGCTCACCGACGCGCGCAGGTCCGTCGCCATCACCGGCGCACCCTTGAGCTTTTCCACGCCCTGCACCGTCGCTCGGTCGCCCTCGACCCTGATGTTCGCGCCCATGCGCGCCAGTTCCGGAACATGCATGAAGCGGTTCTCGAACACAGTCTCGGTGATGTGCGAGGTGCCGCTCGAAATCGCCATCAGCGCCATGAATTGTGCCTGCAAATCCGTCGGGAATGACGGAAACACATCGGTCGTCACGTCCACCGACGTCGGCCGCACGCCGTTGCGGTGAATGGCCATGCCCCGATTGGTCTGCGTCACATCCGTGCCGATGCTGCGCAAGAGATTGTAGAGCGTCACGTTCGACTCCGGCCGCGCGCCGATCAGCTCCACCTCGCCGCCCGTCATCGCCGTCGCAATGGCATAGGTGCCGGTCTCGATGCGGTCCGGCATCACCGTGTAGTCGACGCCCGACAGCTTTTCGACGCCGTCGATGGTGATTTCACTCGTGCCGAGACCCGTGATCTTCGCGCCCATTGCGATCAGGAAGCGGCCGAGATCCTCGGTCTCCGGTTCGCGCGCCGTATTCTTCAGGACCGTGCGTCCCGACGCCAGCGTCGCCGCCGTCATCAGATTTTCCGTCGCGCCGACCGACGCGCGCGGCACGGTGAACGTCGTGCCCTTCAATCCGCCCTGCGCGCTGGCGATCACGTAGCCGTCTTCGAGATCGATCCTGGCGCCCATCGCTTCGAGGCCCTGAATATGAAAGTCGACCGGCCGCGAGCCGATGGCGCATCCGCCGGGCAACGAGATCTTGGCCTCACCGTGCCGCGCCAGCAGCGGACCCAGGACCTGAAAGCTCGCCCGCATCTTGCGCACGATGTCATAGGGCGCGAGCGCGGACTCGATGACCGGAGCGTGCAGGCGCATCGTGTCGCTCTGGCCGAGCCCCGCGCCGCGGCGGATGTTCATCGAGACGCCGAACTGCATCAGCAGGTCGCTCATCCCGCCGATGTCGGCGAGGCGCGGAATATTGCGCAAGGTCACGGGCTGGTCGGTCAAAAGCGACGCGGCCATCAGCTTCAGCGCCGAGTTTTTCGCGCCGCTGATCGGGATCTCGCCCTTCAGGCGATTCCCGCCCCGGATTCGTATTCTGTCCATTGTCCCTCGGGCCGCGGAAATACCGCGTTCTCGGCCTCTTGTAGCGTCCGGCGAACCGGCGCGCTACGGCCTCGGATTACGAGGGCTCCTGGGCCTTATTCGGGCGATCCGAAGCCTTATCCGGGGCACTGTCCCTGGCCGGCACAGGGCTCGAGTCGGCGCCGGCGCGGGCAGCCGCCTTGCGGCGCAGCAGGTTCTGCCGAAGGGCCGCTGCGCGGCGTTTTTCACGGTCCGAGGCCTTGGTCGACATGGCCGGTTGGCGGCTCTTTCCCTGTGGAACTTCGTAGGCTATAGCAGCCGCCTTCGGGCGCAGCCCGGGGATGCCGGAGTAGCGTAGTGGTAGCGCAACCCCTTGGTAAGGGGTAGGTCGAGAGTTCAATTCTCTCCTCCGGCACCAGTTTTCCTCAGACCGTTCCCACACCGCCGAAAGCGCCGTCGCTGACGAAGTTCACCGCGCCGTCACGCAGCCTCGAACGTCGATCTGCGTAATTCGTAAAGCTGCGACCCGAGTCATTCTTCGACAAGATAATTGTTCGTCGATTTTCTCCGAGTCATTGCGAGCCGATTTTCCATTCCACACCGCCTATTCGTTTTTGAGTTTTCGTGAACCCTCCCCCGGCACAAACATATGTCTCTCCGTTCGACGCTCACCGTGATGGCGCCGGGACAGCGGGAGATAGGAAGCGATACGCCGGCACTCAAGAGCGCGGCGGTCGCAGAGTGGTCAAGACTTTGCCGGGACGACTTAGGATCGGAGGACGGCGGCCACTTTCGGACAGGAGTGACGTTTCGACGGCCAAATCAGCCCCTATTCGGGAGACCAGCAGATTCCGGCGTGGACTTGGCGCAACACTACGCTCCAGTTCGACATCGGCGGCCTTTATTGAACCCCATATCTGGTAAGCTAAGCAGCGTAAATCAGTGTTTATTGACTGCGGTCAATGACCGAATCGCCCGGCTCGTCGAGCTTAACGTTGCGATCTTGGGCGGGGTTCACGGGGAACCAGGACGGCAACGGAATGACGAGATTTGTGACCCGCACAGCGCAAGCTGGTCACGGCGTCAAAATTTAAGACCCGCCAGCGGCGGATCATGAGCGAAGGGGATTGGACGATGACGGGCCAACGTACACGGATTTCGTCTTCACTATTAAAAGGTCTGGCCATGCTCGGGCTGGCGCTCGCGGTCCTGCCGCAGCCCGCGTCCGCCGTGCCCAGTTTTGCCCGTCAGACCGGGCTGGCCTGCGAGGCGTGCCACACGGTCTTCCCGCAGCTCACCCCGTTCGGCCGCACATTCAAGGCGAGCGGCTATACGCTCTTCAATACGCTGAAGGTTCAGGACATCGACAAGCTGAAGCACAGCACGCTGTCGCTCAGCGACCTGCCGCCCATCTCGGCCATGGTCATGGCCTCGACCAGCATGGCGACCAAGGCGAACGACGCGGGTTCTTCGGCAGGATCCACCGATTTTCCGCAGCAGGCGAGCCTGTTCTATGCCGGCCGCATCTCGGACAATATCGGTGCGTTCATCCAGATCACCTATGACGACCAGAGCGGCGC
>Ga0265325_10000305_pt1 | contig 34555 bp, 30 predicted proteins | sample 41420metaG_FD_202090 | JGI IMG/M metagenome (GOLD analysis project Ga0265325, IMG submission 202090) | Rhizosphere microbial communities from Carex aquatilis grown in University of Washington, Seatle, WA, United States - 4-14-20 metaG | ecosystem: Host-associated > Plants > Roots > Rhizosphere... | reverse complement strand
GGCGCGGCTTTTACAGAAGGATTGACGGCGTCAGGAGGTGCTTCCGGCGAGCTCCTCGCGCAGCAACTCCAGCTCGAGCCACTGCTCCTCGGCCGCGGCGATCCTGGTGTGGAGCTCGCCGAGTGCCGCGGTGGCGCTCTCGAATCCGGCACGGTCGCGCGCGTAAAAGCCCGGGTCGTCGAGCTTCGATTGCAGTTGCGCCGTCTCGGCCTGCATGGCCGCGATCGTCTTCGGCAGGGTTTCCAACGCGTGCTTGTCCTTGAAGGTCATCCGCCGCCGTGTCGCCGAAGGCGCCGCAACCTCAGCGGCGTTCATCTCCGTCTTCTTCGGTTCCGGCTTGCGGCTCTCGCGGCTGAGGTCGGCGCCGCGCTGCGCCAGCATGTCGGTATAGCCTCCGGCATACTCGACCCAGCGGCCATTTCCCTCCGGCGCGATGACGCCGGACACCAGCCGGTCGAGGAAATCGCGGTCGTGGCTGATCAGCAGCACGGTGCCGGGATAGTCGCCGAGCACATCCTCCAGAACGTCCAGCGTCTCCATGTCGAGATCGTTGGTCGGCTCGTCGAGCACCAGCAGATTGGACGGTTTCGCCAGGACGCGGGCCAGCATCAGCCGGCCGCGCTCGCCGCCGGACAGCTTGTTGAGCGGCGTGCGCGCCTGCTCTGCCGTGAACAGAAAGTCCTTCATATAGCTGACAACGTGCCTGGCCTGACCGTTGACCATCACCGTGTCGCCGCGGCCGCCGGTCAGCGCCTCCGCTACGGTGACATCCGGATCGAGGCTGTCGCGATGCTGCTCCAGCACGGCAATCATGAGGTTGGCGCCAAGCCGCACCGTGCCGCTGTCCGGCGGCAGAGCGCCGGTCAGGAGATTGATCAGCGTGGTCTTGCCGCTGCCGTTCGGCCCGACAATGCCGATCCGGTCGCCGCGCTGGATGCGGATCGAGAAATCGCGGACGATCGGCCGGTCGTCGTAGCTCTTGCCGATGCCTTTGGCCTCGACCACCAGCGCACCCGATTGCGCCGACGAGCTCGCCGTGATGGTGGCGCTGCCGGCGGCACCCCGATGGGTGCGGCGCTGCTCGCGCAGCGACCGGAGCTGCGCGACACGGCGCACGTTGCGCTTGCGCCGTGCGGTGACGCCGTAGCGCAGCCAGTGCTCCTCGGCCACGATCCTGCGATCGAGCTTGTGCTGGTCGCGCTCCTCCTCGGCCAGCACGGCGTCGCGCCACTCCTCGAATTTGGCGAAACCCTGCTCGAGCCGGCGGGTCCGGCCGCGGTCGAGCCAGACTGTGGTGCGCGAAAGATTGGAAAGAAAGCGCCGGTCGTGGCTGATAATCACGAGCGCAGTGCGGCGCTCGTTCAAGTCGCGTTCCAGCCATTCGATGGTGGTCAGATCGAGATGGTTGGTCGGCTCGTCGAGCAAAAGCACATCGGGCGACGGCGCCAGCACCCGCGCCAGCGAGGCGCGGCGTGCCTCGCCGCCGGACAGACTCGCGGGGTCCTCCTGCCCGGTCAGGCCGAGCTGCTCCAGGAGGTACCGCGCCTGGTGCGCGCCATCATTCGGGCCGAGCCCGGCCTCGACATAGGCCAACGTCGAGGCGAAACCGGAGAAATCCGGCTCCTGCGGCAGATAGCGGACCACTGCTCCGGGTTGCACGAACACCGTGCCATGGTCCGGCTCGACCAATCCGGCCGCGACCCGCAGCAGCGTCGACTTGCCGGAGCCGTTGCGGCCCACCAGCGACACCCGTTCCCCGGTGGAAACCGACAGGTCGGCTCCCTCCAGCAGCGGGGGTCCGCCGAAGGTCAGAGCAATGTCGGTCAGTTGGATGAGCGGTGGGGCCATGCTGCGGGTCTTGACGTAGCGCCGGAACCGGCCGCGTCAAAGAGGCAAGGCCGCAAATCCTTGTAAAACGCCCGGTGACAACTAGGTTTTCGACGCATTCCGGGGTTGGCGGGCCCCCGATTCTGGTCTAAGCCCACTTCGCGCGGGGCCCTCCCCGCCGCGGGGCCAAGGACGCGCAAAAGCGCGCCCTTTTTTTGTGCGCCAACGAGCCGAGATGCCGAGACGAACCGACATCCAATCGATCCTGATCATCGGCGCGGGTCCGATCGTGATCGGCCAGGCCTGCGAGTTCGACTATTCCGGCACCCAGGCCTGCAAGGCGCTGAAAGCCGAGGGCTACCGGATCGTGCTGGTGAACTCCAATCCGGCGACGATCATGACCGACCCGGATCTCGCCGACGCCACCTACATCGAGCCGATTACGCCCGAGATCGTGGCGAAGATCATCGAGAAGGAACGGCCGGACGCGCTGCTACCCACCATGGGCGGGCAGACGGCCCTCAACACCGCGCTGTCGCTCCGAAAGATGGGCGTGCTTGACAAGTTCAATGTGAAGATGATCGGCGCCACCGCCGACGCCATCGACAAGGCCGAGGACCGCGAGTTGTTCCGCGACGCGATGACGAAGATCGGGCTCGCCACACCACGCTCACATCAGATCAAGTCTTTGGTCGAGGCGCTGGTCGCGTTGGAAGACATCGGCCTGCCGGCCATTATTCGCCCGTCGTTCACCTTGGGCGGCACCGGCGGCGGCATCGCCTATAACAAGGAAGAATTCATCGAGATCGTCGAGCGCGGCATCGACGCCTCGCCGACCAACGAGGTGCTGGTCGAGGAGAGCGTGCTCGGCTGGAAAGAATTCGAGATGGAGGTTGTCCGCGACAAGAACGACAACTGCATCATCATCTGCTCGATCGAGAATCTCGATCCGATGGGCATCCACACCGGAGACTCGATCACCATCGCGCCAGCGCTGACGCTCACCGACAAGGAATACCAGATGATGCGCGACGCCTCGATCGCGGTGCTGCGCGAGATCGGGGTGGAGACCGGCGGCTCGAACGTGCAGTTCGCAGTCAATCCCGAAGACGGGCGGCTGGTGGTGATCGAGATGAACCCGCGGGTGTCGCGGTCGTCGGCGCTCGCCTCCAAGGCCACCGGATTTCCGATCGCCAAGGTCGCAGCCAAGCTCGCGGTGGGCTACACGCTCGACGAGATCGCCAACGACATCACCGGCGGCGCGACACCGGCGTCGTTTGAGCCGACCATCGACTACGTGGTCACCAAGATCCCGCGCTTCGCCTTCGAGAAGTTCCCCGGCGCCGACAGCACGCTGACCACCTCAATGAAGTCGGTCGGCGAGGCCATGGCGATCGGCCGGACTTTCCAGGAGAGCCTGCAAAAAGCGCTGCGCTCGCTGGAAACCGGGTTGACCGGGCTCGACGAACTGACCATTCCGGGGCTGGGCCAAGGCGACGACAAGAACGTGATCCGTGCGGCGCTCGGCTCGCCGTCGCAGGACGGCCTGCTCAAGGTCGCCCAGGCGATGCGGTTCGGCTTCACCGACGAGGAAATTCATTCAGCCTGCAAGGTCGATCCGTGGTTTCTGGCGCAGGTGCGCGGCATCGTCGATGCCGAGGCGGAAATCCGCGCCAAGGGCCTGCCGAAGACCGCCGGCGCATTCCGTCGGCTGAAGGCGATGGGCTTCTCCGATGCCCGGCTCGGCAAGCTCACCGGCCATTCCGCGGACGAGGTGGCGAAGCGCCGCCGCGCGCTCGACGTGCGCCCGGTGTTCAAGCGGATCGACTCCTGCGCGGCCGAGTTCGCCTCGCCCACCGCGTATATGTACTCGACCTACGAGACGCCGTTTGCCGGCACCGTCGACGACGAAGCGAGGCCATCGGACAAGAAGAAGGTCATCATCCTCGGCGGCGGCCCGAACCGCATCGGCCAGGGCATCGAGTTCGACTACTGCTGCTGCCACGCCTGCTTCGCGCTGAAGGAGGTGGGCTACGAGACCATCATGGTCAACTGCAATCCGGAAACGGTGTCGACCGACTACGACACCTCGGACCGGCTCTATTTCGAACCGCTGACGCCGGAAGACGTGAACGAGATCATCGACACCGAGAAGCAGAATGGCACCCTGCACGGCGTCATCGTGCAGTTCGGCGGGCAGACGCCGCTGAAGCTTGCCGAGCCGCTGGAGAAGGCCAAGGTGCCGATCCTTGGCACCTCGCCCGACGCCATCGATCTCGCCGAGGACCGCGACCGCTTCAAGCAGCTTCTGGAAAAACTCAAGCTTCGCCAGCCGCAGAGCGGGATCGCGACGAGCCCGAAGCAGGCCCGTGCGACCGCCGATGGCATCGGCTATCCGATCGTGATCCGGCCGTCGTATGTGCTGGGCGGCCGCGCCATGGAGATCGTGCACGATACCGCTCAGCTCGACCGCTATCTGGTGCGGCTTGCCGGCGATCTCGACCGGCCGTCCGAGCTCGTGGTCTCGGCCAGGCGGCCGCTCTTGATCGACCGCTACCTTACCGACGCCATCGAGGTCGACGTCGACTGCCTGTGCGACGGCAAGGACACCTACATCGCAGGCATCATGGAGCACATCGAGGAGGCCGGCATCCATTCCGGCGACTCGGCGTGCTCGCTGCCGCCCTATTCTCTCGATGCCAAGATCATCGCCGAGTTGGAGCGGCAAACCCGTGGGCTTGCGCTTTCGCTCAATGTCGTCGGGCTGATGAACGTGCAATACGCCATCAAGGATGGCGATATCTATGTGCTCGAGGTCAACCCGCGCGCCTCGCGCACCGTGCCGTTCGTCGCCAAGGTGATCGGCTTGCCGGTCGCCAAGATCGCGGCGCGCATCATGGCTGGCGAAAGCCTTGCCTCATTCAAGCTGCCGCCGCTGAATTTCGATCTGAAGAAGTTCAAGCATGTCGGGGTCAAGGAGGCGGTTTTCCCGTTCGGGCGGTTCGGTGACAAGGTCGACACCGTGCTCGGCCCGGAAATGAAATCGACCGGCGAGGTCATGGGCCTCGACCGGGACTACAATGTCGCCTTTGCCAAGAGCCAGCTCGGCGGTGGCGCCCGCCTGCCCAAGGAAGGCACGGTGTTCGTCTCGGTCCGCGACGGCGACAAGCCCAAGATCCTCGAGCCGCTGAAAACGCTGCGGCAACTCGGGTTCGACTTGATCGCTACGTCAGGTACCCAACGTTACCTCGCTGAAAACGGCATCGAGGCTGCCAAGGTCAACAAGGTCGCCGAAGGCCGGCCACATATCGTCGATGCCATTAAAAACGGCCGGGTTCAGCTTGTTTTCAACACAACCGAGGGTGTCACGGCCCTCGCCGATAGCCGTCCACTGCGCCGTGCTGCCCTCTTGCATAAAGTCCCATACTACACCACTCTTTCCGGAGCCGTCGCTGCTGCGCAGGGCATTAAGGCCTATCTCGGGGACGACCTTGAGGTGCGCGCGCTGCAAAGTTATTTCGGCGGTCGGGGATCAACTTAGAATCGGAACCCGGCCGGGGCGGCCCGAATTGGGGACTGCAGTTTTTGGTCGCGGGTCGGATGTATTTCCGCCCGCGATTGGACTTTGTATCCCGACGTTAAGAGGAACGAGAGACGATGGAAAAAATTCCCATGACCGCGGCGGGTCACACCGTGCTCGAGAACGATCTCAAGCACCGCCAGCAGGTCGAACGCCCGCGCATCATCCAGCAGATCACGGAAGCGCGCACCCATGGCGACCTTTCCGAGAACGCGGAGTATCACGCCGCCAAAGAGCAGCAATCGCTCAACGAGGGCGCGATCGCCGAGCTTGAGGACAAGCTCGCGCGGGCCGACGTGATCGACGTGTCGAAGCTTTCCGGCGACAGTATCAAGTTCGGCGCGACCGTGACGCTGATCGACGAGGACACCGACAAGAAACACGTCTACCAGATCGTCGGCGAACCGGAGGCCGATGCCAAGGCCGGCAAGATTTCGATCACCTCGCCGATGGCGCGCGCGCTGATCAACAAGAAGAAAGGCGAGGCCGTCGAAGTGGTCACGCCTGGCGGCGCCAAGGCCTACGAGATCACCAAGATCGAGTGGAAGTAGGCATGGCGGCCGAGACCGACAGCATCGTCCTCGAGCATCTGCGCCACATCCGTGGCGCTGTTGACGGATTGCGCGAGGATATGCGGGAAGTCAAAGGCCGGCTCGGCATCCTGGAAAGCCAGTATGCAAATCTTTCCAATCGACTTGATCGCCTTGATGCTCGAGTTGAGCGAATTGAACGCCGTCTGGACCTGACCGACGCCTGAATCAGCATTGTGCAGTGCCTATTTTGAATGGCGGCCGGGCTTGTCCCGGCCGTCAACGTCTTTAACCTTCGGGCGAAGCAAAACGTGAAGGTTTAGGGTCAATGAAATTCGGCATTTTCGATCACATCGACGACGCAGGCACGCCGCTCGGCCAGCTCTACGATGAGCGGCTCACCATCGCGGAAGCCTACGAGCGCGCGGGCTTCTACGGCTATCACGTCGCCGAGCATCACACGACGCCGCTTGGCGCCGCCGCATCCCCTGCCCTGATGTTCGCGGCCCTGAGCCAGCGCACCAAGACGCTGCGCTTTGGCCCGATGGTCTACCTGCTGCCGTTCTACCACCCGCTTCGCCTGATCGAAGAGGTCTGCATGATCGATCAGATGAGCGGCGGCCGGTTCCAGCTCGGCGTCGGCCGCGGCGTGTCGATGTACGAGACCATGGCGTACGGACTCGACTTCGCGAAGACCCAGGCGATGTACCACGAGGCGTTCCAGGTGCTGATGAAAGGCTTGACCTCGGACGAGCTCGACTTCGCCGGCGAGTTCTACAAGTTCGACAAGCAGCCGATGGTGCTGAAGCCGCTGCAAAAGCCGCATCCGCCGCTTTGGTACGGGATCACATTGCCGGCGAATGCCGCCTGGCCCGCCGAAAATCACGTCAACGTCATCGCGCTCGGGTTGCGCGACAGCACCAGCACCGCCATCAAGGCCTACCGCGATACACGGGCGAAGCACGGGTTCGATCCGAACGGCACGCTGATGGGGGTGAGCCGCCACATCGTGGTCGCCGATACCGACGACGCCGCCATGGCAATCGCGCGGCGCGCCTATCCCCGCTGGCGGGCCAGCTTCCGCTGGCTGTTTGCGCGCCACGGCGCCGAGCCGCGCATCATTCCGATCTATCCGCCGAGCTTCGATGAGTTGCTGCCGCTGAATAACGGCTGCGCCGGCTCGCCCGAAACCGTATTGCGGTTCGTTAAGGCCGAGATCGAGGCCAACGGATGCAATTACTTCGTGCCGCAGATGGTGTTCGGCGACATGACGCTGAAGGAGTCGCTGCGCTCGATCGAGTTGTTCGCCAAGGAGATCATGCCGGCGTTCGCGAGGTAACGCGACGAGGCTTCAGCTCTTACCCCTCAACTCCATCGGCACCATGGCGGCGTCCTTGGAGTTGCGCAGCGTCAGCGATGTCTTGACGTTGCGAACGTGCGGCGCGCCGGTGAGCTCGGTGACAAACGCCTGGAAGGTCTTCAGGTCCGGCGCCACGCATTTCAGGATGAAGTCGATCTCGCCCGAAAGCATCCAGCATTCGCGCACCAGCGGCTCCTTGCGCACGAAGTCCTCGAACTCCTTGAGATCGGTTTCCGCCTGGCTCGACAGGTGCACCATGGCGAACACCGTGACCTCGTAGCCGAGCAGCTTCTCGTCGAGCAGGCCGCGATAGCCCTTGATGTAGCCGGCCTCCTCCAGCGCGCGGACCCGGCGCAGGCAGGGCGGCGCCGAGATGCCGACCCGCCGGGCCAATTCCACATTGGTGATGCGGCCGTCGTCCTGGAGCTCCTTGAGGATTTTCCAGTCGATGGCGTCGAGGCGGTCGGCCACGGAACCTCCGTTTTCGGAGCCTGCTTTAGCCCAAGCCGGGGCCGCCGCGAAAGAATATTGCGTGGGATGCCGAAATTCGGGGAGTCGGTTGTGGACCGAGGGTTGCGTATCTTGCATAGCTCGGCCGATCGCTTACATTGCCAATCGGGGGATGCCCCGGCTGGCCCAAGCCGCCGGACGACCCTCTCGCGCGGAAATCCGGCCCGGCGGCCCCGATCGAGGGAATGTATGTCCAAGACCACCCACGCCAAGCTCGTCATCATCGGCTCCGGGCCCGCGGGCTACACCGCGGCGATCTATGCGGCCCGGGCGATGCTCGAGCCGATCCTGATCCAGGGCATCCAGCCGGGCGGGCAGCTCACGATCACCACCGACGTGGAGAACTACCCCGGCTTCGCCGATGTCATCCAAGGCCCCTGGCTGATGGAGCAGATGCAGACGCAGGCCGAGCACGTCGGCACCAAGATCATCACCGACCACGTCAACGACCTCGACCTGTCGCAGCGGCCGTTCCGGCTGACCTGCGACTCCGGAGAGGTCACCATCGCCGACGCCGTGGTGCTGGCGACCGGCGCCCAGGCGCGCTGGCTCGACCTGCCCTCGGAGCAGAAGTTCAAGGGCTATGGCGTATCGGCCTGCGCCACCTGCGACGGCTTCTTTTACAAGAACAAGGACGTGCTGGTCATCGGCGGCGGCAACACCGCGGTCGAGGAGGCGCTGTTCCTGACCAACTTCGCCTCCAAGGTGACGGTGGTGCATCGGCGCGATGCGTTCCGCGCCGAAAAGATCCTGCAGGACCGCCTGTTCAAGCACCCGAAGATCAGCGTGATCTGGGACTCGGCGCTCGACGACGTCACCGGCACCGACAATCCGCTCAAGGTTCGCGGTGTGGTGCTGAAGAACATCAAGACCGGCGCCAAGACCGAGATGGCCGCCGACGGCGTGTTCATCGCCATCGGCCACCAGCCATCGACCGATCTGGTCGCCGGCAAGATCAAGATGAAGCCGAACGGCTATGTCTGGACCGCGCCTTATTCGACCGCGACCTCGGTGCCCGGCCTGTTCGCAGCAGGCGACGTCACCGACGACATCTACCGCCAGGCGGTCACCGCCGCGGGCTTGGGCTGCATGGCAGCGCTGGAGGCCGAGCGGTTCCTGGCCCACCACGGCGCGCACCAGCAACAGCAAGCCGCCGAGTAGGACGATAACCATGGCTGGCGGAAACGGAATGGATTGGGACAAGCTGAAGGTGTTTCACGCCGCGGCGGAAGCTGGGAGCTTCACACACGCGGGCGAGCAGCTTGGGCTGTCGCAGTCAGCCGTGTCGCGCCAGGTGAGCGCGCTGGAGCAGGAGCTGTCGGTTTCGCTGTTCCATCGTCACGCCCGCGGGCTCATCCTCACCGAACAGGGCGAGTTGCTCTACCGCACCGCCCACGACGTGTTCATGAAGCTCGAAGCGGCGCGCGCCAAGCTGACCGACAGCCGCGAGAAGCCGCATGGCGAGCTGAAGGTCACCACGACGCCCGGCATGGGCATCCACTGGCTGACGCCGCGGCTGCTCGAATTCATGGACCTGTTCCCGGATATCCGGATCACGCTTCTCACCACCGATGAAGAGCTCGACCTCGCCATGCGCGAGGCCGACGTGGCGATCCGGCTGCGCCAGCCGACCCAGCCCGACTTGATCCAGCGCAAGCTGTTCTCGGTGCACTTCCACGCCTACGCTTCAGCGGAATACCTCAAGCGGTTCGGCACGCCGCGCACGCTCGAGGAACTCGACAATCATCGCATCGTGGTGCTCGGCGGCTCGACCGTTCCGGCCTATCTGCAAAACCGCAACTGGCTCACCGAGGTGGCGCGCAACGGCAAAGGTGCGCGGCAGGCCAGGCTCGTCATCAACAACATCATGGGCGTTCTTCGCGCATGCCAGCGCAGTCTCGGTATCGCGCTGCTACCGGACTACCTGGTCGAGGAGAACGTCGGCCTGGTGCAACTTTTCGGCGAGGAAGAAGGGCCGGCGCTCGACGCCTTCTTTGTCTATCCCGAAGAACTGAAGTCGGTTGCGCGCGTGCAGGCGTTCCGCGACTTCCTGGTCAGCAACGCGCAGCGCTGGAGCTTCTGATCGACCGCACCTCTGCGATCGACAATGCGCGGCGAAACGACCTCTGTAAGCTGACGAACATGTAACGACGTTTCATGCACGGACGCATGGCTGGCATGTTGCCCACAGCTTTTGCGGGCGCGGCATGGCTGGCATGCGGCGGTCCGCATTGAAAGCGACAGCGCACGCGCCGCATTATTGCAGTGTCTGATGGGTTGGTTTGTTGCATCCCCCAGATCAAGCAAAACCAGCTTCGTCAGTTGTTCCCCTCTGGAAGGTGATTGTCGGCAGTCCCGCGCCGACATGACTAGCCGGGCCCGCAAGGGCCCGGCTCTTCATTTTTGGTAGCAGCGCGACGCGCCGGACCTACGCCCACAGGCGCTCCTTGCTTTCGAGATCCTTGTAGAGGCCGGCGACGTATTCGCCGTAGCCGTTGAACAAAAGCGTCGGACGGCGCTCGCCGGTGCCGATCAATTCCTCGCTGGCCTGACTCCAGCGTGGATGCGGCACCTCGGGATTGACGTTGGCCCAGAACCCATATTCGGACGCCTGCAACTCCTCCCACATGCCTTTCGGCCGCTTGTCGACAAACGAGAACTTCACAATCGACTTGATCGACTTGAAGCCGTACTTCCACGGCACTGCCAATCGAATGGGCGCGCCGTGCTGCTTGGCGATCGGCTTGCCATAGGCGCCGGTGGCGAGGAATGCGAGATCGTTGGTCGCTTCCGCCATGGTCAGGCCTTCGACATACGGCCACGGATACCAGGCCTGCTTCAGGCCGGGCGCAACCGACTTGTCCATGAAGGTTTCCATGCGGACGTAAGTCGCTGCCGACAGCGGCTTCGCCATCTCGACAAGCTTTTTCAGCGGAAAGCCGGACCACGGAATCGCCATGCTCCAGGCCTCGACGCAGCGATGCCGATAGAGCCGCTCCTCGACGCCAACCTTGCGGACGAGATCGTCGATGCCGATCTCGAATGGCTTCTCCACCATGCCGTCGATCTTGATCGTCCACGGCCTGATCTTCAGCGCCTGCGCTTGCTTGGCGACATTCTTGCTCGAATTGAACTCGTAGAAATTGTTGTAGTTGCCGTTGATCTTCTCGTCGGTGACCGGCCGATCGAGCGTGAACGCGCCGTTGTGCTTGCCCGGATAGAGATCGATGGTCGGATCCGGCTGGTCGGTGATGCGCTGCGCAAGCGCGACGTTCGGCGCAAGCCCGCTTGCAGCGAGGCTCGCGAGCAGCGCGCGGCGATTGAAGAACAGATGTTCGGGTGTGGCACGGCTTTCGGGCATATCCCAGCCGCGGCGGCGGATGACGTTCATGGGCCTGATCCCTCCGGATTTGAGGCTGGCGCAGGATTACGGCCCGCCGCCATCACAGGCAAGTCACGGAGTCGGGAACAATTCCATAGCGACAACGCATCGCCCGGTGATGAGAGGCTGTTGGAGTGCTCCCCAGCGCACAATCGGTGCTTTGCGCGCCGTCGCGGGCATCTTATCTAGACACCGCATGCGATTCGGCGACATCTCATAATGGCAAGGCGAACCGGCAGCGCTGACCTGCCGCTGCATGGTGGACGTGTGCCGCCGTGGCTAGCGTCCCGCATGTCCCAGCTCGGCGCCGTGATCTGTCAGGCCATCGTGCATCACTATGGCCGCGACGAACTGCTGCGCCGGCTGGCGCATCCATTCTGGTTCCAGTCGTTCGGCGCGGTGATGGGCATGGACTGGCACTCGTCCGGCATCACCACCAGCGTCATCGGCGCACTCAAGCGCGGGCTCTCGCCGTTGCAAAACGAACTCGGGCTTTACGTCTGCGGCGGGCGCGGCAGGCATTCACGCCGCACGCCGGAAGAATTGCTGACGCTCGGTGAGCGCGTCGGCTTCGACGGTGCCGCGCTGACGCGGGCCAGTCGTCTCGTCGCCAAGGTCGACAGCGCGGCCGTACAGGACGGTTTCGATCTCTACCTGCACGGCTTCTTCGTCACCGACGCGGGGCAGTGGGTCGTCGTCCAGCAAGGGATGAACGAAGACAGCCGCCAGGCTCGCCGCTACCACTGGCAGTCTGAAGGACTGGAGAGTTTTGTCGAAGAGCCCCACGCCGCGATCGAAGGTCCTGGCCAAGGCGAGATCATCAACTTGACGGACCGCCGCGCCGGGGGGTCGCGGAGCGGCCAGATCGATCTGCTCGCCGCTCTTGGTCCGGACCGGATCGTGGCCGAGCTGACCAAGCTCCGCGGAGACAAGCCCGCGCAGGGTACGCTGCCGCATCTGGTCATGCCGGCCTATCACGACGTGCGGCCAAGCGACGTCAACACGCGCCGGCTGCATGGCGCTCTGGCCGCTGCGGCAGAGCGCGGCCCGGTGGACTTCGCAGAGCTGCTGCTGACGCCGGGCGTCGGCGCGCGGACCGTGCAATCGCTCGCCATGGTGGCGGAAGTCGTCCACGGCGCGCCGTATCGCTTCAGCGACCCGGCTCGGTTCTCGCTCGCCCATGGCGGCAAGGACCGACATCCCTTCCCCGTGCCGATCCGGGTCTGCGACGAGACCATCCAGGTGCTCAAATCCGCCGTGCGGAAGGCCGCGCTCGGCCGCGACGAAGAGCTCGCCGCGATCCGGAGGCTCGACGATCAGGCCCGGCAGATGGAAATTTTCGCGCACGGGCCGCCGGTTGAAAAACACATCGCGAAGGAGCGGGCGGATTCGGTGAGCTACGACGGACGCTCGGTATTCGGGTGGGAGAAGGACATTTCTCCAATGGCGAAGCGGCTGCTGAAATAACAGACGCGTTGGGGGCTGTGCTACTCCGCTGCGCGTCTCGCTGCGACAATCTGGTCGGCGGTCTTGCCGGTCAGTTCAGCCATGTGGTCGAACTTGAAGGTGAACGAGCCGACGCCCGCGGTCGCCGAGCGCACCTCGATGATCAGATCGCCGATCTCCGATTCCGGCATCATGGCGCGCACCACATCCCAGCCTTCCCAGCCCTCGCGGGTGTCGAAACCGAGAATCTGACCGCGCCGGCCGGACAGGATGGCGTTCATCTTGGCGGTGGCTTCGGTCGGGCACACGATCTCGACGATGTGGATCGGCTCCAGCAGCACCGGCTGGCACTGCGGCAGGCCCTCGCTGATGCCGATCCGCGCGGCGGTCTGGAACGCCATGTCGGATGAGTCGACGGTGTGATAGGAGCCGTCGACCAGCGCCACCGATAGATCGACCACCTGGAAGCCGAGCGGGCCGTGCTTGAGCGCGTTGATGACGCCCTCCTCGACCGACGGAATGTAATTTCGCGGCACCACGCCGCCGGTGATCTCGTCCTCGAACTTGAAGCCGCCGCTCCGCGGCAGAGGCTTGATGTCGAGCACCACGTCGCCGAACTGGCCATGGCCGCCGGATTGTTTCTTGTGCCGGCCGCGTTGCTGGATCGGCTTCTTGATGGTTTCGTTGTACCCGACGCTTGGCCGCCCGGTGTTGATGGCGACGCCGAAGTGATCGGCAAGCTTCTCCGCAGCGACCCGCAGGTGCATCTCGCCCTGGCCCCACATCACCACCTCGTGGGTCTCGGCATTGTGGATGATGGTGATCGACGGATCCTCGTCGACCAGCTTGTGGATGGCCTGGCCGAGCTTGACGTCGTCCTTGCGCTCTTTGGCCGTGACGGTGATGGCGAGCACCCCCGGCAGCGGCGGCACGGTCGTAAGCGCGGCATGCGGCTGCTTGCCGGCGCTCAGCGTGTCGCCGGTCTTGGCGTGTTCGAGCTTGGCAAGAGCCACGGTTTCGCCGGCGTTCGCCGGGCCGCGCTTTTCGAAATTCTGGCCGAGGATCTTGAAGGTGCCGGCGACGCGGCCGGCTTCGCGCTCTGTCGAGCTGAGCGTCACGCCGTCGCCAACCTGCCCTGCAAGCACGCGTACGATCGACATCTTGCCGGCATGCGCGGTGTTGAGCGTCTTCATGACGTACGCCAGCGGATCGTTACTCTTGGCGCCGAGCCGCTTAACGGTGGCCTCGACGTTCGGCGACTCGTGACGCAGCGCCTTGAGCAGGCGCAGCACGCCGTTGGTTTTTGTGGCAACACCCATCAGCACCGGGACGACCAGCCCTTCCCGCAACTCGCGGGCGAGATCGTCGAATACCTTGTCGCGCGGCGGCGGAATGTCGCCGAGCAGCTGCTCCATCAATTCATCGTCGTGGTCGGCGAGCTTCTCCAGCATCGAGAAGCGCGCATCCTTGCTGCTGGCGAGGTCGTCGCCCTCCAACGGCACAACCTTGGACTCGGCGTGCTCCTGATAAACATGAACGCGTTCCAGCGCCAGATCGACGAAGCCGGTGACGATGTCGCCCTTGCGGATGGGAAGCTGCCGCATCACCAGCGGTTTGCGCGACGCCGGCTGGAGGAGTTGCAGCGCCTCCATGACCTTGGTGTCGGCCTTGTCGATCTTGTTGAGGAACAGAAAGCGCGGAATGTTGAGGTCTTCCAGCTCGCGCAGGATCAATTGGAGCTGCGGCACCTTCTTCTCGTCGGCTTCGCAGACCACGACGGCGGCGTCGACCGCAGGCAGCGCGGCTCGCATGTCATGAGCGAATTCGACGGAACCCGGGCAATCGACGAAGGTGTAGCTGTCGTCCATGAACTGGGTGGTGGCGACGGTGAGCTCGACGCTCATCTTGTGGTGGCGGGCTTCCTTGGAGGCATCGCCAGTCGTCGTGCCGGCCTCGATCGTGCCCTGCCGCTGAATCGCGTTGGTGCGCGCGAGAATTGCTTCGAGGAGAGTGGTCTTACCGCTTTGGAACGGGCCCACCAGCGCTATGCACCGCGGACCCGCGGCTCTCGTGCCGCCATTGCCATTTGCAGCCGCCATCGACGCCTCCCTGTGGCGCCGCACGGCCGGTGTGGTCCGGCCGCGAAGTGTGACGCCGGAATGTTATCGTCTCAGGGGAATGTGGCCATGGCAAGAGGAACCAAGAGGAACAAAGCCGGCCAATCGTCTCATATCGAAGCGGGTACGTTTGTGGCCGCCGCACCGCGCGCCGGCAGCGCCGACAACCTTGGCATGATTTCGCTGGCGAAACGCCGGAGCTGCTCCTTGCCGCCGTGCATGGTCAGCAGAATGTATTCCACGCCGGCGTCGCGATGCGCTTCAAGCTTTGCACAGATTTCCGCAGGCGTGTCGTAAAGCGCGTTGGCCTCGGTCGCACCCGGCGTGTTGGCGTAGGACAGCACGTGCGAGCCGGCAGTGCCGCCGGGCAGCCGCGAGACATCGACGGTACGCTGGGTGTATTCGGCGGCGCGCTTGAGGGCTGCGGCGGCTTCGGCCTTGTCATGGGCGACGTAGCATTGCCGCGCCACCGCAACCCGCATCGGATGGAATTCTTTGCTCTGCGCCTGCAACTCGGAGCGATAGATCGCGATGCGCTGGCGAAGCTGCTCCGGCGAGGCGTACTGGTCGAGGATCAAGTTGAAGCCGCGCCGCGCCACTCGTCGGATCGACGGTTCGCTTCCGGCTGCGACCCAGAACGGCGGGTGCGGCGTCTGCGACGGCGGTGGCTCGATCACGATGTCGTCGAATTGCCAGAACTTGCCGCGATGCGAAAAACGTGAGCGGGAGGTGAAGGCCTTGGTCATCACCTCGATCGATTCCTCGAAGCGGCCATCCGCTTCGTCCATGGGAATGCAAAAGCCCGCGAACTCGTTGTGCCGGTAACCCCGGCCGATGCCGAAATCGAGCCGGCCGCCGGAGATCAGATCGAGGGTGGCGGCCTGCTCGGCGAGCAGCACCGGATTGTGCCAGGGCAGCACGATCACGGCGGTGCCGAGCCGCAGCGACGTGGTGCGCATGGCGAGCGCGGTTTGCAGCATCAGCGTCGCCGAGACCTGGTTCCAGCCGGTGAAATGGTGTTCGACCAGGAAGCTCGATTTGAAACCGAGCGCTTCCGCCTCGACCGCATAGTCGAGATAGTCGCGAAAGCCCTGTCCGGTTTCGGGGCCGAGGTCGTTGCTGTGGGCCTGCGCCGAGCCGAAGATTCCGAACTGCATGGCTGAGCTATATCGAATGGCATCGCAAAGACCTAATACTAACGCGCTTGAATAGCCTAATCAAAATAGCTATAATAGCTCTATGAAAAAGGCGAGCATAACTGAAGCGAAGAATGGTTTGAGCAAGCTGATCGATAGCGTCAAAGCTGGCTCTCCGGTGTTGATCTTGGACCGTGGCCGCCCGGTGGCGCGTCTCGAACCGCTTGGCACAGGGGTTGAAGCTGACGCCACGGGGCGATTGGCGCGTTTGATCCGCGATGGTGTGGTGCGGCCGAGCCGCGGCCCAGGGCTTTCCAAGAGCTTTCTCGACGAACCACTTCCTCGAGCCAAAACTGGCCTATCCATCGTAGACATCGTGCTCGAGGAGCGGCGTGAGGGTCGATGAAGTTCTGGGACACGTCTGCGATCGTGCCGCTATTGATTGCTGAACGTCGTAGCCGGGCTCTCAAACCCTTGCTCAGTAGCGATCCGGTCATTGTGGTGTGGTGGGCGACGCAAACGGAATGCGTGTCGGCCCTCGCGCGGTGGGAACGTGAAGGAGCTATTACTCCAGATAATTTCGCGGCCGCTTTCGGCCGTTTGACTCAACTTGCGGCCAACTGGCACGAGGTCGACCCGGGCGAAGCCGTGCGGGAGGCTGCCACTCGTTTTCTTCGCGTTCACCCGCTCCGCGCTGCTGACGCCCTGCAGCTTGCCGCCGCCTTTCTGGCCGCGGAGCGGCGGCCGGCATCGCTCGAACTGGTCACGCTTGACGAGCGGCTTGCCGCTGCCGCGCAGAAGGAAGGATTTGCCGTGGTGCAAATATCGCCGAGCGACTAGCATTTCGCGAGCGCAGCACCCAGTACCCTCATGGCAGCCAACATCCAGGCGGACACATTCGATTACGTCATCGTCGGCGCGGGCAGCGCCGGCTGCGTGCTCGCCAACCGCCTGACCGAGTCCGGCCGCCATCGCGTGCTGCTGCTCGAAGCCGGTGGGCACGATCGCCGGCTCTGGATCCACATTCCGCTTGGCTACGGCAAGCTGTTCGCAGACGGCAGGGTGAACTGGCTCTATTCGACCGAGCCAGAGCCGGAGTTGCACAACCGCCAAGTGATCCAGCCGCGCGGCAAGGTGCTCGGCGGATCAAGTTCGATCAACGGGCTGCTCTATCTGCGCGGCCAGCCGGAGGACTACGACCACTGGCGGCAACTCGGCAACACCGGCTGGAGCTTCGACGACGTGCTGCCCTACTTCCGCCGCGCCGAGCACCAGGAGCGCGGCGAGGACAAATTGCACGGCGTCGGCGGACCGCTTGCGGTGTCTAACGTCTGCGAACCGCATCCGCTGTGCGAGGCCTTCATCGACGCTTCCGAGCAGGCCGGCTTTCCCCGCAACGACGATTTCAACGGCCCGACGCAGGAGGGTGCCGGCTATTTCCAGCTCACGGCCAAGAACGGCCGGCGCTGGTCGACGGCCGTGGGTTATCTGCGGCAGGCCCGGCGGCGCGGCAATCTCAAGGTCGCGACCAATGCGCTGGCGAGCCGCGTGCTGTTCGAAGGCCGGCGCGCGGTCGGTGTCGAATACCGGCAGGACGGCAAGACGCAGGTCGCCCGCGCCAATGCTGAGGTGATCCTGGCCGGCGGCGCGTTCAACTCGCCGCAGCTTCTTCAGCTTTCAGGCGTGGGACCGGCCGAGCTGCTGCGTTCGCACGGCGTCGAGGTGGTGGCGGACATGCCCGGCGTCGGCGAAGACCTCCAGGATCATCTCCAGGTGCGGATGCAATATCGCTGCACCGAACCGATCACCATGAACGATGTGATCAACAGCTTTCGCCAACGCATCCATGCCGGTTTGCGCTATGCGTTGCTTCGCAAGGGCCTGCTGGCGATCGGGGCGGGCTATGCCGGCGGCTTCTTCCGAACCAGCGAGCAGACCGCGACGCCCGACGTGCAGGTGCATTTCATCATCTTCAGCGGCGAGACCTCGGGCGCGGCGCTGCACCCGTTTCCGGGTTTCATCGCCTCGATTTGTCAGTTGCGGCCGGAAAGCCGGGGCTTTGTCCACATCAAGTCGGCCGATCCGGCTCAGGCGCCGGCGATCCGGCCGCGTTATCTGTCGAGCGCTTTCGACCGCGATGTGGTGGTGGCGGGGCTGAAGCTTCTGCGCCGGATCATGACCCAGCCGGCGATGTCCCGCTACGTGGCCGAAGAACGCAAGCCCGGCCCGAACGTGACCAGCGACGCCGATCTGCTCGATTTCGCACGCTCAGCGGGCACAACGGTGTTCCATCCGACCAGCACGTGCCGCATGGGATCTGACGAGACCGCGGTGGTCGACGAACGTCTGCGCGTCCGCGGCCTCGGAGGGCTGCGCGTGGTCGACGCCTCGATCATGCCGACGGTGGTGTCCGGCAACACCAATGCCGCGGCCGTCATGATCGGCGAAAAGGGCGCGGACATGATCCTGCAGGATGCCGCAGCCATCTAGCGCCTAGCCTCGAGCTGCCTTTTCCTATCGATAAGCCTTTGATTTTAATAAAATAATTCCGAGGTGTGACTCCTCGCACTTCACGATTCATCAACGTTACAGCATCCTCACAACCATCAAGTTCGTAGCGAGTGCGTAGCGCCATCCGATTATTGCAGGAGCCTGCCATGACGAACGAGCCGCTGATGGATCGCTCCCAGATCGAGCAGATCATGAAGTCCGCCAAGGCCCGCCGGGTCGAATATCTGCAAAAGAAAGTCGAGCCGGCTGCCGGAGTTGCCAAATGGGGCGGGGTCGCGGCGCTGGCGGCTTACTGCATCGCGTTCTTCACCACGCACGGCGGCAGCACCGCGTCCTGACGTTTTGCCGGTGCGCAATTGAAGCGAGACGCAAGTCTGCGCCTCGCTTCACACGGTTGCCATTAGGCCGCCGCCAGCACGGCCCGCTTTAGCGATAGCGGCAACATGACCGATCGGAACAACGACTTGGGATACAGGTAGTCATCACCCGTTTCGTCGATGATCCGTAGAAGGCCGTTCTTTTCGGCCGCAGCGTCGCGATGAGCGACATATATCTTTCGCTTTTCGAGGGACACGGCGTATCCCTCGTTCTGAATACAAATGAAGAGCTGTTTGGAATACATCGCTTTCAAAACCGCGGAATGTCCGGGAACGGCAGCTTGCCGGCGTGCACATGCAGCCGGCCAAGCTCGGCGCAGCGGTGCAGCTTCGGGAACACCTTGCCCGGATTGAGCAAGCCCTCAGCGTCAAAGGCACACTTCAGCCGCTGCTGTTGATTGAGATCGGCTTCCGAAAACATCACCGGCATCAGGTCGCGCTTCTCGACGCCGACGCCGTGCTCGCCGGTCAGCACCCCGCCAACTTCGACGCACAGCTTGAGGATTTCGGCACCGAACTCCTCGGTCTTTTCCAGCTCGCCCGGCTCGTTGGCATCATAGAGGATGAGCGGATGCAGATTGCCGTCGCCGGCATGGAAGACGTTGGCGACACGCAACCCGTAATGCTCCGATAATTCCCGGATGCGCTTGAGCACCAGCGGCAGCTTGGCCCGCGGGATGGTGCCGTCCATGCAGTAGTAGTCCGGCGAGATACGGCCGACTGCCGGAAACGCCGCCTTGCGGCCGGCCCAGAACAAAAGCCGTTCTTCTTCCGATTTGGACACGCGCAACGTCGACGAACCGCAGCCCTTGGCGATCTGCTCCACCCGTTCGATCAGGTGGTCGACCTCGGCGGCGGGCCCGTCGAGTTCGACAATCAGCAGTGCCTCGACGTCGAGCGGATAGCCGGCATGCACGAACTCCTCGGTGGCGTGGATCGCAGGCTTGTCCATCATCTCCAAGCCGCCCGGAATGATGCCCGCGCCGATGATCCGCGACACGCACTCGCCGGCGTCCTCGGCGCTGGGAAAGCCGACCAGCACAGCACGGGCCGTCTCGGGTTTCTTCAGGATGCGCACCGTCACCTCGGTGACGACGCCCAGTAACCCCTCCGATCCGGTGACGACACCCAGCAGGTCGTAGCCGCCGGAATCGAGATGCTTGCCGCCGAGCCGCAGAACCTCGCCGCTCATCAGCACCATCTCGAGACCGAGGATGTTGTTGGTGGTCATGCCGTATTTCAGGCAATGCACGCCGCCGGAATTCTCCGCGACATTGCCGCCGATGGTGCAGGCGATCTGCGATGACGGATCGGGCGCGTAGTAGAACCCTTCCGCGGCGACCGCGTTGCTGATGGCGAGATTGGTGACGCCTGGTTCGGCGACCACCACACGGTTGTCGAAGTCGATCTCGCGGATGCGATTGAACTTGCCCATGCCGAGCAGCACGCCATCGCCGAGCGGCAGCGCGCCGCCCGACAGAGAAGTGCCGGCGCCGCGCGGCACCACGCGGATGTTGTTGTCTTGGCAGTAGCGCAGCACCGCCGCGACCTGCGCGGTGGTCGAGGGCAGCACCACGACCATCGGCAGTTGCTTGTAGGCGGTAAGGCCGTCGGATTCGTAGGGCCGCATGGCGCGCTCAGCCGAGATCACGCCCTCGCCGGGCACGATCGCCGAAAGATCGGCCACGATCCTGGCGCGGCGGGCCAGCACAGCCTGGTCAAGCGCGGGCATGAGGACGGACATGGCGAGAAGCCGTATTCGAGGGCGTTGAATTGACTGCAATGGAGATTGTACAACCGCGCGATCCGCGCTGAAATGGTCTCAGGCGCGTGCCGCAGGAGAAAGCATGATGAAATCGATGGTGTTGGTGGGAGTGACGCTTGCCGCCACAGTAACTATGGCACAGGCCCAGGATCTCGGCGCGGGCGAGCAGTCGTTCCGGAAGTGCGCCCCGTGTCATTCGATCGGCGACGGCGCGACCAATAAGGTCGGACCTGAGCTCAACGGCCTCGACGGCCGCAAGTCCGGCACCGCTGAAGGCTACAGCTATAGCGACGCCAACAAGAAGGCCGACATCACCTGGAATGCCGAGTCGTTCAAGGAGTACATCAAGGCGCCCATGCAGAAGGTGCCGGGCACCAAAATGGCTTTCGCCGGCATCAAGAACGACACCGAGATCGCCAACCTGTGGGCCTATCTGGCCCAGTTCAAGGCCGACGGCAGTAAAAAATAATAGTCTTTTCAATAATTTACCCATCCCGTGCGCCGCTCCGGCGCGCGGGAACCTTTTTATGGCTACGGCGTCATAGCGGGACGGCTGCGGCGCCGTGCTTCGGCCGACAGGTGACCCCTTGCTACACTCTCGTGACCCATCAGCGACGCGTTTGCCTATTCCGAGTGATCAGCTTCGGAGGCGACCCGACGTGACCAAGACGGACGCAGCCTACAGCTTCGGCATCGAGGAAGAATATTTCCTGATCGACGCGGAAACCCATTCCGTGACGCGCGCCATGCCGGAGGATTTCCTGAAGGCCGCGAAGGATGCCACCAACGGCCAGGTCGGCGGCGAATTCCTGCAGTCTCAAATCGAGGCCAAGACGCTGCCGCATCACGACATGCGTACCGCGCGCGCGGAGCTTCGGCATCTGCGCCAGACCGTGGCACAGATTGCCGCCGAGTATGGGCTTGCCATTCTTGCTGCCGGCACCCATCCCACCGCCGATTGGGGGCGCGCGCAGCAGACCGAGGGCGAACGCTATGACGCGGTGATGGATGACCTGCAGATGATCGGTCGGCGCAACATGCTGTGCGGCCTGCACGTCCACGTCGAATTGCCGGATCCGGATGACCGCGTCGATGTGATGACGCGAATGCTGCCTTACCTGCCGCTGTTCATCGCCTTGTCAACCTCATCGCCGTTCTGGCGCTCGCGACCCACCGGTTTGAAGGGCTATCGGCTGGCTGCCTACGACGAGCTGCCGCGCACCGGCGTGCCGGAGCTGTTCCGCAACAAAGAGGAATTCGACGCCTATGTCGCGGCGCTGGTGAAGGCTGGCGTCATGGAGGATTCCAGCTACGTGTGGTGGTCGATGCGGCCCTCGCTCAATCTGCCGACGCTGGAGCTGCGAGCTCCGGATTGCCCCACTCTGGTCGATGATTCGATCGCGATCGCGGCGCTGTACCGCTCGCTGGCGCGGCGGCTCAGCCGCAACCCGCGCATCAACCGCGACATCGACGCGGTCGGGCGCGCCATCGTAGTCGAGAACAAATGGCGTGCCCAGCGCTACGGCGTGCACGGCAGCTTCGTCGGCGAGCATGGCGCGATCAGCGTCGCCGAAATGGTCGAGCAGGTGCTGGACGAGACAGCAGCCGATGCCGATGCGCTCGGCTGCCTTGCGGAGATGCAGCGTTGCCGCGACATCGTCGGCTACGGCACATCGGCCGACAAGCAAATGGCGCTATTCGAGCGCCACGGCCCGACCGAAGGCCGCGCCCGAGCGCTCGGCGTCGTCACCGATTGGTTGGCCGCAGCGACCTTGCAATAAGTTCTGAAGCTTTTTTCTTTGAGCATGATCTTTTCCGAAAACCGGTTCCCACTTTTCGGGATCATGCTTCAAGCGTGCGCCGGCAGCGCCGTCTGCACCACAAGGCCTCGGGCGTGGGCATCCGGCACGCCGAGCCCACGCAGCGCCAGCAATGTGAGCGTCTGGACGGCCTCGTGAGCACGCGACGGCGCCTCGATTCCATCCGGGGCGAGCGGGCCGAGCAACCCTTCGAGCACAGCGCCGATCAACGCCGCAGCCGCGAGCGAGGCGTCCTGCTCGGGCAGTTGCCCACCTTCGATGGCGGCGCGAATTCGTCCTTCCATTTCCGCAGCCAGCGCCTGGCGAAACTCCTGCCGCGCCGGATCGGTGTCGGCATCGACCGGTTCGGCGATCACCGCCCAGGCCAGTCGCCGTTGGTTCAAGGCCCGGCCGCCGAAGCTCGCGATCGCGGCTGCGATCGCCGACAGCGGGCCCGGTGCGGCGTCGGCGGCGCGCCGTACCGCGTCGAGCTCGCGCTTGGCCACGCTTTCGACCAGCGCGCCGATCAGTTCGACCTTGCTGGGAAAATAGCGATACACGGTTCCGGCAGCGACGCCGGCCCGCTCGGCGACCGGCACGATCTGGACCGCCGCCATGCCGCCCGTGATCGCAGCTTCGCGCGCCGCATCGACAATGGCGTCGTGACGGGCGTGCAGGCGCCGGATGACGTTTTCAGTGCGGCGATAGGCCATGCGAATCGCTGTTGATCGAAAGGACTGAACAGCGATTCAGCTCAAAAGGCAACGCTGGGCCTCATTCGGCTTCAGGATGAGGCGGAGCAAGGCTACCGCGTCCCCTCACGACGATTTCGCACTCGCCAGCGACTTCTCACGGATCGTTTCGAGCGTCAGCATCGGGGTGGAAATGTTGGTGTCGACCTTGAGATGGATGATCGACGGCTTGCCGGATTTCTCGCAGGCGCGGAATGCCGGCATAAAGTCCGCGGTCTTCTCGACCAGGATGCCGAAGCCGCCGAACGCCTTGGCATAGGCGACAAAATCCGGGTTCTTCAGATCGGTGCCGATCACCCGGTTCGGGTATTCACGCTCCTGATGCATCCGGATGGTGCCGTAGGTGCCATTGTCGACAATGATGACGATGAGCGGCAGCTCGTACTGCACGGCGGTCATGAAATCCTGGCCGTTCATCAGGAAGTCGCCGTCGCCGGCGAGGCAGACCACCTGGCGATGCGGATAAAGCCGCTTCAAGCCGACCGCGGCCGGCGGCCCGTAACCCATCGAGCCCGATGTCGGCGCGACATGCTGGCCGAATTTGCGGAAGCGGAAGAAGCGGTGCAGCCAGGTCGAGAAGTTGCCGGCGCCGTTGGTGATCAGCGCATCGGGCGGGAGATTCTCGCGCAGCCAGATCACGATCTCGCCGAGATTGACCGGACCGGGCTGCGGCGTCGCCTTCTCGGTCCAGGCGACGTAGTCGGCGTGCGCGGCCTTGGTCTCCGCGCGCCAGGGAATGTCGTTCGGCGGCTGCAGGCCCTCGAGCGCGGCGCAGAATCCGGTCGGCGCGGCGTTGATGGCCAAATGCGGGTGGTAGACGCGGCCCAGCTCCTCGGAGCCGGGATGGACATGGATGAAGGTTTGCCGCACGCCGGGAATGTCGAACAGCGAATAGCTTTGCGATGGCAGCTCGCCCATGCGGCCGCCGATCAGCAGCACCACGTCGGCGGCCTTGATGCGCGAGACCAGCTTCGGATTGGCGCCGATGCCGAGATCGCCGGCGTAGCAATCGTGCAGCGCGTCGAACAAATGCGCACGGCGGAACGTGGTGGCGACCGGAACGGCGAAGCGCTCGGCAAAGCGCTGGAGCGCGGCGCACGCCGCCTCCGACCAGCGGCTGCCGCCCGCCAGCACGATCGGGGATTTCGCGGCCCACAAAAGCTTTTGCAACTTCGCCATGTCGGCGAGGCCCGGCCACATTTCCACCGGCTCGAAGGACGGAGCATCGGGCACCGCGACGCGCTCCACCAGCATGTCCTCGGGCAGCGCGATCACCACCGGCCCGGGCCGGCCGTTGCACGCCGTGTAGAAGGCGCGCGACACGATCTCGGGAATGCGCGCCGGATCGTCGATCTCGACCGCCCATTTGGTCATCGAGCCGAACACGGCTTTATAGTCGAGCTCCTGGAACGCCTCGCGCTCGCGCATCTCGCGGGCGACCTGGCCGACGAACACGATCAGCGGCGTCGAATCCTGCATCGCGATGTGGATGCCGGGCGAGGCATTGGTGGCGCCGGGCCCCCGTGTGCAGAACACGATGCCCGGCCGGCCGGTGGCCTTGCCGACGGCCTCCGCCATCATCGTCGCTCCGCCTTCGGCGCGGCAGACGGTGAGCGTGATCGGCCGGTCGTAGAACGCGTCAAGCGCTGCGAGATAGCTTTCGCCCGGCACGCAGAACACGTGCTGCACGCCGTGAATGACGAGCTGATCGATCAGGATTTCTCCGCCGGTGCGGGTGCCGTCATTGGCGCGCAGCATGGATTCATCTCCTCGAATTCAAGCATTGCAGCATAGCACAGCGTCATCGCCGGGCTTGACCCGGCGATCTGATGCGGAGAGGTGGTCACTTTCCTCAGCGTTTGATCGGCGGCATGAATTTGGCCGGCACCATCAGCGAGGTCTGCTGATCGATCAGCAGGCCGGACTCGGCGAGCTTCTTGACGTAGTTCAACCAGTCCTGGTCCTTCATCATCTCGGCGCGACGGGCGGCGCGGTCGGCGGCGTCCTTGTAGACCCACTGGTGCACCAGCGAATTCATCGCACCGGATTCGGCAAACATATAGACGTGCGGCTCGCCGAGATGCTTCCACTGCGCCTTGAGGCCGTGCTCCTCGTAGAGCGCGAGATGCTGGTTCATGAAGCCGGGCTTGATCCGATAGGTGCGGTGGTCGATGAGCAAGGCTGCCTCCCGATGTGGGCGCCGAAACGAATGCCGGCGCGGGGACACGAGTGTCCCGGCTGTCACAGCGCGCGGTCAATAGGGCTAGGACGGACCGAGATAGCGGCCGTCGGAGGCGAACGCGCCGACAGCCTCGTTGCCGCGCTCGACCCAATCGAGGATCGGCAGCGGGCCGCAGGTCAGCATGTAGTAGTCGTAGGGCGCACGCAGACTGTTGGCCATGATGAACTGGTAGTGCATCCGGAAGAACTTGCCGTTCAGCTTGCGATAGGCGTCGCCGGACAGCATGTCCCGGAATCGGATCGGCCAAACGGTTGGGTTGACGCGCTCGGCGCCAGCATCCACGCCGACGCCGGTGACCGGATCGAATTTGGAAAAATTCATGATGTCCTTGCGGGCCTGGGCGTCGATCCAGCGCACGGTCGGCTCGACCGCGACCCGCCGAACGGCAGCACGCATGCGCGTCGCCTTGGGATGCAGCGCCACCGCCGGCATGATCGAGCCCGCGGTCAGCAGGACGACATGCCGTTTGCGGCCGAGGTCGGGATCAAGTTCGAGGGCGCGCGCCACCACGCATGGGGCCAGCACCCCGCCGCCGCTGTGGCCGACCACCACGATTTCGTCAGCATCGCCGGCATCGACCGCCGCCTTGAGACGCCGCGCTCCGGTTTCGATCGGTCGGTCGAGGAAGGTCGGCACGCCGCGCCCGAAAATCCGATAAATCGGCCAGCAATTGTTGACGCGGATGACGAACCACCGTTCGGCCAGCGGCCGCAGCGCCAGAAATACGCCGACCGCCACCGCAGCCCCAGCGAGGATGGCGATCCATGGAGCGAAATCGAGCCTCACCCCGAGCAAATGCCCGGCCAGCCATCCGGCGCCGAGCGACAGCGCCAGCCATACCAGCAGCCCCGCTTGGGTCGCGGCAAAATGCAACTGGAAGCGGAAGTTCGCCCGCGTGATGCGGTACGCGGTGCCGCTGACGAGATCGTCGAACAGCCAGTGGAGCGCCCGCCCGATCTGCCGCCACAACGGCCTGGCCAGCTCCGCATCCAGCAGGTCCTCATAGCGGACGAAGTCGTACTGCGTCCGGACCTGCCAGTTGCCGCCAGACGTGATGATCGTCCATGAGGCGATCTCGGGCGATTCGATGGTGAGCTCGCCGAGCGAGGCGTTGAAGCGCCAGAGCGTGCTGGCACGCTTGAGCTGGCTTGCGAACAGCCCGTAGTAGCCCTGGGCCCCCTGCGGATCGTAGCCGTGGACGTAAATGACGCGGCGGCGCGTGATCAAGGGGCTGTCCTGTGCTTGCAAGCGAACCGTAGCTTTGCCGCCCGGCCGGCCAATTCGCAACCCCGGGCGTGCCCCCCAGGGCTGGATTTGAGCGCGGCCGTGGGCGAAGGTTTGTCGATGCCGATCGACAAGCGCCGCATCGCCGTCTGTTTCGCTGCCGTCGGCGCATTCCTGCATCTCTATGCGCCGCAGGCGGTATTGCCGATGATGGCCCGCGAGTATGGCGTCGGCGCGGCGGACGCGAGCCTCATCATTACTGCGGGCACGTTGGCCGTCGCCGCCACCGCGCCGTTCATCGGTGCGCTGTCCGACGTGCTGGGGCGAAAGCGCGTCATCGTCGCGGCAATGGCCTTGCTCATTATTCCGGCAACGATGACGGCGCTGGCGCCGAGCTTCCACCAGCTCGTGTTCTGGCGCTTCGTGCACGGGCTGCTGCTGCCGCCGATCTTTACCGTGACCATCGCCTATGTCAGCGACGAATGGCCACCGAGCGAAGCCACCGGCGTATTCGGGCTCTATGCTTCGGCATCGGCGGTCGGCGGTTTCCTCGGCCGTTTCGTGCCCGGCATGCTGACGCAATATGTCGGCTGGCGCGGCGGCTTCCTGGCGCTGGCCTGCGGCTCGGTGATCTGCTTCGTCGCGGTGCTGCTGCTGCTCGCGCCCGAGAAGAAGTTCGTCAGCGCCAGCAATATCGCCACTTCGCTCAAGCAGATGGTCGGGCATTTTCGCAACCCGAGGCTGGTCGCGACCTATGCAGTGGGCTTCGGAGTGCTGTTCAACTTCATCGCCACGTTCACCTATCTGAGCTTCCATCTGGCGGCGCCGCCGTTCAACCGGACCCCGGCGTTCCTCGGCTCGATCTTCGTGGTCTATCTGTTCGGCTCGGTGGCCTCGCTCTATCTCGGTAAGGCAATCGCGCTGTTCGGCCGCCGCAATTTCGTGCTGCTGGTGATCGCGGTCTGGGCGGCAGGGATGCTGTTCAGCCTGATCCCCTCGGTCGCAGCGATTGTATTCACGCTGGTGATCGCTTCGACCTGCGGCATCCTGGTGCAGGGCTCGTCGACGAGCTTTGTCGCCATCACCGCGAAAGCCGGCACCTCGGCCGCGGTTGGGCTCTACGTCACCTCGTTCTATATCGGCGGCACGTTCGGCGGCTGGCTGCCGGGCCTCGCCTACGAGGCGGGGGGATGGCCCTGGTCGCTGGCGCTGGTCCTGTGCATGCTGGCGATCATGGCGGCCATCGTCGCGAGATTCTGGAAGCAATAATGGCAATGCGGGCGAGACAACGCGACCGGCGCGAAACCAATCCGGCGTTCAGCACAAGACGGCTGAAGCTCGGCACGTTCCAGACCAATCTCGATTCCGGCTGCGTGATGAGCGACCTCGACGGCAGGCTCGACATCACCTGGGACAACACCGTGGCGCTGGCCAAGCTCTCCGACGAGATGGAGTTCGAGGCGCTGGTGCCGGTGGCGCGCTGGCAGGGCTGGGGCGGCAAGACCAACCCGCAGGGGCCGGGCTTCGAGGCCTACACCTGGGCGGCGGGGATCTCGGCCGAGACCGAAAAGGCCGGGGTGATCTCGACCTCGCACATCACCATCAACCACCCGATCATCGCGGCGAAGCAGTCGGCCGTGGTCGACCACATCTCCCGGGGCCGCTTCACACTCAACATCGTCACCGGATGGGTGCAGCCGGAGATCGAGATGTTCGGCCAGCCGATGCTGTCCCACGAGGACCGCTACGCCTGCGCCGACGAGTGGATCGGCATCGTCAAGCGGTTGTGGACCGAGGACGAATCCTTCGACCATGAGGGCCGTTTCTTCAAGATCAAGAAGGGCTATCTCGCGCCGAAGCCGATCCAGTACCCCTACCCCGCGATCATGAACGCCGGCGCCTCCGAGCTCGGCCGCCACTACGCGGTGAAGAATTGCGACCTGGTCTACACCGTGATCCGCACCGGCGGACTCGCTGAATGCACGGCGCACGTCCAGGCCTACCACCAGCTCGCGCAGAGCTACGGTCGGCAGATCAAGGTCTGGACCCTGATCAACATCGTGCAGGGCGAGACCGAGAAGGAGGCGCGCGCGTTCTACGACGACTACGTCCATAAGCGCGGCGACTGGGAGGCGGCGAAGAACATGGTCGAGACGTTCTCGCTCGACATCAACAAGCGCGACGTGCCGCCGGAGCGGATCAAGCCGTTGCAAGAGGCCTTCATCCAGGGCTGGGGCGGTTTGCCGGTGGTCGGCACGCGCGAGCAGGTGGTCGACACCATGGCGACACTGTCGAAGGCCGGGCTCGACGGCCTGTTGGTGGCCTTCCCGCGCTACGAGGAAGGCCTGCGGGATTTTCGGGACAAGACCTATCCGCTGCTCAAGCAGGCGGGACTGAGGGATTTTGTGTAACCTCTCCCGTCATTGCGAGGAGCGCAGCGACGAAGCAATCCAGCGCTTGTCGTGCGCGGTCCTGGATTGCTTCGCCTTCGGCTCGCAATGACAGGACACGAGGCCGACTGAGGGAAAACCGCCAATGACCACCGTGACAGCCGAGCAATTCGAATTCCTGCGGTCGATCGACACGCCGACCGTCTGCAATCTGCTGGAGGTGGTGGCGCCGGAGCGGCGCGGCTTCGGCTACACCGTCCGGCATCTGCACTGTCCGTTTCCCGATCTGCCGCCGATGGTCGGCTTCGCCAAGACCGTGACCATGCGGGCGCAGGACCGCGTGCCGATCGGCGAGTCAGGCTACATGAGCAAGCGGCTCGACTATCTCGACTACGTCGCAGCCGATCCGCAGCCCGGCATCGCCGTGATCCAGGACATCGACGAGATCGTCGGCTTCGGCGCGTTCTGGGGCGAGGTGCAGACCAACATCCACAAGGCGCTGGGCTGCCTCGGCACCATCACCAACGGTTCGATCCGTGACATCCCGCAGGTCGCGCCCGGCTTCCAGATGCTGGCCGGCTCGATTTCGCCGTCGCACGCGTTCGTTCATGTGGTCGACTTCGGCGTGAACGTGAACATCCATGGCATGGCGGTCAAAAGCGGTGACCTCATTCATGCCGACCGGCACGGCGCCGTGGTGGTGCCGATCAACACCATCGACGGCATGAAGGCCGCGGCGCCGAAGCTTGCTTCCAACGAGGCGCGCATCATCGAGGCGGCAAAATCCGGCAAGGGAGTCGCAGCGATCAAGGCCGCGATGAAGAGCTAGTGCAATCTCATGGCCGTATTCATTCGTTTTGTGCTCTCGAATTACTCGTTGTCATTCTTCGTCCTGGGCCTCATCGCCGCAGCGATATCTCTGCTCCGTCGCCGTCCGCGCAACGGCGCCGCGATCGCCGAGGCATTGCTGACCTACTTCGTCCTGTTCTCGATCGCGTTGATGTATTTCTACAATTTCGTCATGCATGTCTTCTTTGGCGAGATAGCAGCTCGCTTCATCGGCTGGGCCGATAGCCCCTTCCAGGCCGAAGTCGGTTTCGCCAGCCTCGGCTTTGCCGCGGTCGGCTTCCTTGCATTCCGCGGCGGGCGCGAGATGCGTCTCGCGGCCGTGCTCGGCCCGGCTTTCTTTCTATGGGGCGCGGCGGGAGGTCATCTGTATCAGATGATCACTGCGCACAATTTCGCTCCCGGCAATGCAGGCATCGTGTTCTACACCGACGTCGGCCTGCCGATCGTGGGCTTCCTGTTGTGGTGGCTCCGCTACCGCGGCACGCAACGGGCTTAACCCCGCGAGCTGGCGCTCGGGTGCCAGCGCGGCGCGTAACCCGCCTTCAGCACGGCAAGAATGGCGGGCGGCGTCAGCGCATCAACGTTGATGCCGCGCGGACGCCGCTGCCGGCGGTCATAGCCGGTGGGCGTCCAGTGCAGCAACTCGTCGCCGCGAAGCGCGAAGGCGCCCCCGTTCCAAGCAATCATCGCACCATCGGGCAGTTCGTCGATCTCTCTGTCGTGCGTACGCTTGGCGCGGCCGTTCAGGCGCTCGGCCTGCAACATCGTGTCCATCTCAGGTGCGCGTGGACGGGCTCCAAGTCTGAACACCTCCTGCCATCGCCCGGCAAAATCCTCCGCGTCCTTGCGCCGACATTCGAAGCAAGGCCGGTGGCCGGCGGCGAGCGCCGTGACCTCGTCCAGGAAAAACAGTTCGGTGTAGTAGCGGCCCCAGACGTCGCGCTGGCGGCCCTTGAAATCAAGCACACAGCAAATCCACTGCCGCGACGCCCAGCGTCGCCGCGCCAGTTTCTTGTCATCGCTGTGGATGCGGCCGCCGCGATTGCCCATGAACAGGCCGCGAGCGGCCGTCGCAAACAGCTCGCCAAACGGATCGACACGGTTTTGCAGCGGCATGCCGCCTTATAGCGCACCGCCGCATAGCGCACCGCCGCGCACCCGATCAGTTGTGGTCGGGTCGGCCGTATTGCGGATGCCGCGGCGAACCGTTGTTCCAGCCCGATCCCATCTCGAAGTTCGGGTTGCTTGGGCCGGTGGGCCGATGGCCGCGGGCGTAGGCGCCGTAGCCGTGGTGATGATGGCGATAGTGGTGATACCGCGAATTTGCCGACGCAGGCGTAACCGCGATGGCGGAAAGGGCTGCAATGGCGAGAGTGCCGAGCAGCATTGCGCCAGTTTTCATGGCTCGATCTCCAACGTTCGCACTCCCCGCATAAGGAAATGCGGCGAGGCGCACGAAGGTTTCACATCGCGATGAAGTTCGCAGCGCGGGCCTGACGCCCGCGCAAAGCCTCAAGCCTGCGGTTGCGGCTCCATCGGGCCGGTCGGCGGCACGTCGGGCCGCGGCCGGCCCTTGCCGGCCGGCGGCACCGCGGAGGTCCGCGGCGTCTGCGGCTCGATCACCGACTCGCGCACCGGCCGCTTGCCGGCGAGCAGGTCCTTGATCTCGTCGCCGGTCAGCGTCTCGAACTCGAGCAGGCCTTTGGCCAGGACCTCAAGGTCGTTGCGCTTGGCTTCAAGGACGGCACGAGCCTCGGCGTGGCCTTCCTCGACCAGCCGCTTGATCTCGACGTCGATCTTCTGCGCGGTCGCTTCCGAGACGTTCTGCGTCCGGGCGACCGACATGCCAAGGAATACCTCGTCCTGGTTCTCGCCGTACGACACGGCGCCGAGTTCGGGCGAGTAGCCCCAGCGCGTCACCATCATGCGAGCAAGGCGCGTCGCCTGCTCGATGTCGGACTGCGCGCCCGAGGTGACCTTCTCCTTGCCGAAGATCATTTCCTCGGCGACACGGCCGCCCATCATGATGGCGAGCCGCGAGGTCATCTGCTCGTAGGTCATCGACAGCTTGTCGCGCTCCGGAAGCTGCATGACCATGCCAAGCGCACGGCCACGCGGGATGATGGTCGCCTTGTGCACCGGGTCGGTGGCCTTGACGTTGAGCGCGAGGATGGCGTGGCCGCCTTCGTGATAGGCGGTCAGCATCTTTTCTTCTTCGGTCATGACGAGCGATTTGCGCTCAGCGCCCATCATCACCTTGTCCTTGGCGTCCTCGAACTCGACCTGCGTGACCATGCGTTTGTTACGGCGCGCGGCCATCAGCGCAGCCTCGTTGACCAGGTTGGCGAGGTCGGCGCCGGAGAAGCCCGGCGTACCGCGCGCGATGGTCTTCAGGATCACGTCGGGCGCCAGCGGCACCTTGCGGACGTGGACCTTGAGAATCGACTCGCGGCCGACGATGTCGGGGTTCGGCACCACGACCTGGCGGTCGAAACGGCCGGGGCGCAGCAGCGCCGGGTCGAGTACATCTGGCCGGTTGGTCGCGGCGATCAGGATGATGCCTTCGTTGGCCTCGAAGCCGTCCATCTCGACGAGGAGCTGATTCAGCGTCTGCTCGCGCTCGTCGTTGCCGCCGCCCAAGCCCGCGCCGCGATGGCGGCCGACTGCATCGATCTCGTCGATGAAGATGATGCAGGGCGCGTTCTTCTTCGCCTGCTCGAACATGTCCCGCACGCGAGAGGCGCCGACGCCGACGAACATCTCGACGAAGTCGGAACCCGAGATTGTGAAGAACGGCACGTTGGCTTCGCCGGCCACCGCGCGCGCGATCAGAGTCTTGCCGGTGCCGGGAGGGCCGACCAGCAACACGCCGCGCGGAATGCGGCCGCCAAGCCGCTGGAATTTGCCGGGATCGCGCAAAAACTCGACGATCTCCTGGAGGTCCTGCTTGGCCTCGTCGACGCCGGCTACGTCGTCGAACGTGATGCGGCCATGGGCCTCGGTCAGAAGCTTGGCGCGCGACTTGCCGAACCCCAGCGCCTTGCCGCCTGCGCCCTGCATCTGGCGCGACAGGAATATCCAGACGCCGATCAGCGCGATGAACGGCAGCCAAGAGACGAGCAGCGAGACGAACCACGGCACGCTATCGCCTTGCGGCCGCGCCGTGATGGCAACGCCCTTGCCATAGAGGCGCTGCACCAAGGTCGGATCGCTCGGCGCATAGGTCTGGAAGGTGCGACCGTCGGTGAAGGTGCCATGGATGTCCGGCCCTTGGATCAGAACGTCGCGAACCTTGCCGGCATCGACCTCGGACAGGAGCTGCGAGAACGAGATGTCCTGCGACGACGACCGTTGACCCGGATTCTGGAACAGCGTGAACAACGCCAAAAGCAACAGGACGATGATGACCCAGAGCGCGAAGTTGCGGAGGTTGGCGTTCATCCCAGATCTTTCCTGGCCAAGCCGTCTGTCCTGCCCGGTTGGTGAGTGCCAGGCCCGTTGGTGTCCACCATTATCCTAGTGGCATGTTCTGCAGCGTTTTACGACAGTCGCGGTTAATGTAGGTCTGCACCTGCCGCCTGCCAAGGGAACGCCCGGCCCGGTTGCCCGCACGAATCCACGTTTATTTCAGCTCCCTCGGCGACCATCACCGAGCCTGCGCCTATCAGCTTTGCGTTTGGTTAAGGCCGTTTCGGGGCGGTCTTGCGCCGGGGTGGTGCCCGTTCGACCCGGATTTCCCCTGCCCTGAACGTCACAATGGCACCGGCCAGGGTTCGCCGGAACGGCGCGGACCAGCCGGTTGGATGCACATACGCCACCAGCGGGCCGTACAAGGCTTCGTACATCGTCTCCAGCTTGCCGAGTTCGACCGGGCCTTCATGACCGACCCAGGCAATCGCCGAGCCCAGCAAGCGCAGTGCGATCTCCTGCGGCAGATCGTAGAACGATTGTGCCACGATCACGATCGGGCCGCCCTCTGGCCATGGTTCACGCGTCAAACGCGCGCGCGCCTCGTTCTCTGCCTCGATCAGCGCCAGTTCGGCCCGACGTGCACGATCCGACAGCAGCACGAGGCGATCCACTGTCAGGCCCTCGCCTGCGAGAGCAGCCATCAGCGTGCGAAGGCGCGGCCGGGTGAAGCGCGGATCGCGGTTGGTCGGGTCGTCGGCATAGGGGACCTTGGCGGAGGCCAGCGTCGCCAGAAGCCTCGCCTTGCGGATGTCAAGGAATGGTCGCGACAGCCACAGCGTGCCGCCGTTTTCCTCCGGCAAAGGCACGAGCGAGCCCATGCCGCTCAAGCCAGCGACTCCGCTGCCGCGAATGAACCGCATCAGCACCGTCTCCGCCTGGTCGTCGCGGGTGTGTGCGGTCAGCACATGATTTGCGCCATGCTTGCGCGCCGCTTCAGCGAGCAGGCGATAGCGCGCCTGCCGCGCCGCCTCCTGGATGCCGGTCCCGGGCTTGCGTCCGGTCCAGCGCAGCGTGCGATGGGTAACGCCGAGCCTGCGGGCCAGCCGTGCGACCGCGGCGGCTTCGCGGCGCGCCTCGGGCCGCAGTCCATGGTCGACGGTGATGGCGATCAGCTTGGGTCCGTCCTTGAGCGACTTCCGCCACCGTGCTGCGAGCAGCATGAGCGCGGTCGAGTCAGGACCGCCGGACACCGCGAGAACGATGGCGTGACATCGGGCCGCCCAGCCGAACAGCCGTTCCGCTTCGACAGCGGTCACCGCGCCGCTGTCAGCAGTGCCCACGCTTCTG
>Ga0265325_10000303_pt1 | contig 34616 bp, 33 predicted proteins | sample 41420metaG_FD_202090 | JGI IMG/M metagenome (GOLD analysis project Ga0265325, IMG submission 202090) | Rhizosphere microbial communities from Carex aquatilis grown in University of Washington, Seatle, WA, United States - 4-14-20 metaG | ecosystem: Host-associated > Plants > Roots > Rhizosphere... | reverse complement strand
ACCAGGAACAATTCTTGGTCGGACAAGGGCTGCTCTCGCCGCGTCTCGCCCTCCGCGGAAAGTGCCTCGGTATGGTGGCCGCGAACCGTCGATTTGTCCGCTTTCGCGTTGGCGCCGTCGACGCCGTTGGCGCCGTCGGCCCCGTCGGCGGGGTCGCCTCGGACCCGAAACGGAATACGAACGAAGACCCCGTTCGTGCTCTCGAGATCGCGCACGAAGAACTCTCCGCCGCGCGATACGATTCGCGCGTGTCGGGGTGAGACGAACTGGTCGTCGGGAAAGAGGATACTCCCCTCGGTGCGCCCGAGGTCCGTCGTCGTCCCAAGCGAATAGCTGGGTCCTTCGCTCCCGTCTCTCGTGATCAAGACGAGCCGGGCAGCCGCCGAATCCGCGCCGGCCGAGGTCGCGGGGAATGGTCGTGCAACGGCGCTCGCCCCCGGCTGCGTCGTCGCTACGAGCGGCAGCCCACAGAACCGACAGAACTGAGCGCCGGTCTCGCGCGCCCCGCCGCAGCGCGGACAGCCGTCGAGGCTTTGCGGAGTTTGGCTTTGGGGGGTTTTGGTCGATCCCAATTCGATTACCCGCGCGGGCTCGATGGACGGCGAGAAGCTGCCCGGCGGCGTCGGGCGGTCGTGCCTCAGCGAGTCGGCAACGGTGCGACTGAGGTCGATCGCACCGAGTCGACTCGAGTTGGTCGCCGCCTCCGCGAGGGGCTGGCCGCACGTGACGCAAAAGCGCACCCCCCGTTCGTTTGCGGTTCCGCAGAGCGGGCACGTCGCGGCGGGGAACGGGTCGACCCCGGTCCGGTCGAGCGGTAGCGAAGGGGCCGACGGCAACTCGGCCTCCATGCGCTTTGTGAACGAGACTTCCGGAGCGGCCGGTCTCGTGCGCATGGGCGCCGCCGGTTGCCTGCCACCTGCGAGCGGGACCGCGGCGGTCGCCGCGAGCGGTGACGTGGGCGTAGCTGCGCCCGCGGTCGACGGAGATGGCGCAACGGGCGCGATTCTCTGACCGCACTCCTGACAAAACATGAGGTGGCCCGGGTTGTCCCGGCCGCACATCGTACAAATCACGCACTTTGATGGGACACCGGCGCGCGCCCGAGAGTCAAGGCGCTGTCGTGGGGGCACCGAAGACGGGGCCGGTCCCGCTCGCTCTCACAATGTATCTTGTGCCTCCACAGCCGCCTCGAGCCCTACGAAGTGCGCGAAGCCTGCCTCGTGCGACAGGAGGCTCGAGTCTTCCCAGGCGCGCAAGTAGATGGGGCGGTAGGCGAGGGAAACGCTCAGCACCGAGCCGCCGAGTTCCACTTCGAGGCCGCCTCCAAGCGTTGCGCTCGGTCCCCACGTGTCGATGGGAAACCATTCATTGCCGTAGGTAACGACTCCGCCCCCGACCAAGAGAAAAGGCGAGGTCTCGCGGCCGGTTGGGAAGTAGCGGCGCACTTCGGCGCGTACCTGCTGAAGGAGGGCCAGGCGATAGAGTTGGTGCGGCTCCTGTTTGGACATCTCGTAGGCGCCGCCGACGTACCAGGCCTCGCTACTCCGCCAACCGGCGCGCGCGACGATTCCCCCTCCGGACCCCAAGATGCAAGGGTTTGCCGCGTCCGAACACGCGGGACCGGCGAAGGCAACGATCTCTGCGGCGAGAGCGACCCCGTACTGGATGAAGGAAAGGTTGCTCGGGGGGGGGGCGACCACCGATTCGGCCGGGGTGTTCCCAGGTGCGTCGGCGGCCCAGGCCTTCGTCGTGGAGAGCCCGAGCCCGACGGCCGCGAAGGCCAACATCACCCTGAGCTCGCCCGGCATCCCGAGAGCATACACCCCGGTCCCGCGCACACGGACGTTGACAGCCTGAGGGGGGTTCGCATACTCGGGTTGGCCGGAAGCGATGGAGATCTACCTCGACAAGCGTGCCGTTCGTCAGATCCGCCTGTCCTCGCAGGACGCAATCGAGGAGGGCGACATCGAGACGCTACGCGAGGACATTCTCGAAGCGTTCACCGAGGACCAAGTCGAGGAGATCGAGCGGCGGCTCGACACGGGCGATTTCTTCGAATTTCTGACCGATTTACTCGACGAATGGTCGGGCGACGACGCCGACGAGCTGATGGAGCTCCTCGACACGCAGCTCGGCGACGTGGGGATCGATCTCAAGTTCGAGAAGCGCACCGCGGCTGATCCCGACGAAGAGGAAGAGGAAGACGAGGCCACGGACTTCGAAGACGACGACGAAGTCGAGGAGGACGAGGACCTCGACGAGGACGAAGATGACGACGACGAGGAAGAAGGAGAGAAGGAAGAAGACGAGTGAGCCCTGTCGTCTCACCCCCGTCGTCTCACCCCCTCGAAACGTCCCGCCCCTCGATTTCCTTTCGAATCGCGTCCGCCAAGATACCCGCGGCCGTGTCCACGTCGACACGTGATACGTCTAGGTGCGTGACGGCGCGCAGCGACTTCGGGCCGGTCGGGTGGATGAGGAGACCGGCGTAGCGCGCCGCGAGGGCCACGGTCTCGGCGGACACGTCGAGCTCGAGATTCACAATATTGGTCTCCACCGCCTCGGGGTCGACTCGGACCCCAGTCACGCCTGCCATTTTCTCGGCGAGCGCCCGCGCGTTGGCGTGGTCGTCGGCGAGTCGTACTCGATGGTGAGCGAGCGCGTGCAGCGCCGCCGCCGCGATTACGCCGGCCTGCCGCATCCCGCCACCCCATCGCTTGCGTAGCCGTCGCGCATCTTCGACCAGCGTTCTCGTGGCGCAGAACGCGCTTCCGACGGGCGCACCGAGGCCTTTGGAGAAGCAAACGCTCACCGTGTCGAAGGGCGCGCACAGCTCGGCGACCGGCGTCCCGCTTGCGACGCTCGCGTTCCACACGCGCGCCCCGTCGAGGTGCGTCGCGAGTCCGAGCGCGTGCGCCCGCTCGGCGACCGCCCGCGCCTGCGCTCTTGGCCACACGCGTCCCCCCGCCCGGTTGTGCGTATTTTCCAACGCGACGAGGGACGTCCGAGGCGTCCAGTACAGCCGCGGGTGCACGGCGGCCTGCATTTCGTCGGCGGTGTACATCCCTCCGCTCCCCACAGGAGTAAACTGCACTCCGCTCAGGGCCGCGCCCGCACCCCCTTCGTAGAGGACAGGGTGTGCCCATTGTCCGACGATGACGTCGTCGCCCGGGCGCGTCTGCGTTGCAATTGCGAGCTGGTTGCCCATCGTTCCGCTCGGGACGAACAGGGCTGCCGGCTTGCCCGCGATCGCCGCGATTTCGTCCTCGAGCGCCCGCACGCTCGGGTCCTCGCCGAATACGTCATCGCCGACCTCGGCGCGCGCCATCGCTTCGCGCATCGCCGGGGTCGGCCGCGTCACCGTGTCGCTCCGAAGGTCAATCACCGGAGCCGTACGTTAGCGCAGGAAGGGGACGTCGGTTGGGGTGTGCGTAAACGAATTTACAGCGAACCGACTTGCGCACAGTTCGCATTCGTGTCAACTGGTTCAACCAGTAGAGCACTCCTCATGGCCGACGACTCCATCCCCCCTTCCGCGTCCCTCCCCCCCGCAGACCTCCAAACGCTCGCGGTGCTGGCCCCTGTGGCGCGTCAGAGCGTCGTCGATGCGGTGGCCGACCGGCTGCGCGGCGAAATCCTGGCCGGGCGGCTGCGCCCAGGCACCCGGTTGCCCTCGGAGCGCGAGCTCTCACTTGCCCTGGGGGTGAACCGCCTGACGCTCCGAGCGTCGCTCGCAAGGCTCGAAGCGCTCGGGCTCATCACGACGCGCCACGGCGCAGGCACCATCGTCGCGTCCTGGCGCGAGCGCGCCGGCCTCGAGATGCTGGGAACCCTCGTCAAGGGGTTGAAGCTGGCCGACCCCGCCTGGCACGAGCTCGTGCGCAGCGCGCTCGAGATCCGTCGAATTCTTGCTTCCGAGGCGGTTGCGTTTGCAGCCGAACGGCACACCGACGAGGACATCGACGCCATCGCCGCGTGCGCGCAGGTGCTGAGCGAGCACATCGACGATCCGGTCGCGTTCGCGCGCGCGGACCTCGCGTTCATGCGCGCGGTCTGCAAGGCCGCGCGCAACGTCGGGCTCGAGCTCCTTCTGAATACGTTCGCTCGCTGGCCCGACGAGCATCCCCAGCTCGTCGCCGTGCTCTACGACGACTGCGCAAGTTCGGTCGCGCTCTATCCTCGCGTCATCGACGTCATCAAGTCCCGGAACGGGGAGGCCGCACGCACCATCGCCCGGCGCACCCTCGAGCACCGGGACGGGGAGTGGGCGCAGCGCCACCCGCCACCGTCGACGGAAGTCGAAACGCCGCTCGTGGGCCGGAAGGGCAAGGCTCGATGAAGTTGGCTCCCTTCGAGAGCCGCTGGGCGGAGGCGGCGATGCAAACAATCTACCCCGGCTCGCTCGACATCGGGCTCTCCGACATCCGCGCGATGGACGTGGGCAAATTCTTGTGCGAACTCATGATGCATCTCCCATGGAAAGCGGCGCTCGGCCTGCGCATTGCCGTCTGGGTCGTCGCGCTCGCGCCATGGTTCGTCCTACGGCGCCTCACGACGATTGCGCAGCTCGCGCCCGAGGATCGGGAGCGAATGGTCGCCATCCTCGTCGCGAGTCCGTCGTATGCGATTCGCTCTCTCGTCCTCATTCTGAAGGCGATGGGTGCGCTGCTCTACGCGGCTGACGACGGCGTTCGAACGCGCATGGCGCCTCCCAGACCCTCGATGATTCCGCTCCGCGTCAAGCGTGTACACGCCGCCTGACAGCTTCTCCCCTCGAAGGGCCGGCCTCTCGTCGATTTCCGAGGCCGACCAAGCAGTACCCGATGCACCCATTCGATCCCCCCGTTGGTTTTTCTGTCTTTCCCGATGAGTCCCTCCCCGAGGGGGCGGTCGTGGACGGCGAGCGGCTCGCGCACGACACAGAAGACGCGTTCGACTACGTGGTCGTCGGCTCCGGCGCGGCGGGTGCGGTCGCGGCGCACGCTCTGTCGAGCGCAGGATTCTCGGTCGGCGTCGTCGAGGAGGGCCCGTGGGTGCGGACTCGCGAGTTCGGCGACGGCGTGTTGGGCGCATTCCGCCGCATGTTCCGCGACGCGGGAACCCAAGTGATGGAGGGCAGGTCTTACGTGCCGCTGCTTCAAGGGCGATGCGTGGGCGGAAGCACGGTGATGAACTCGGCCATCGCGCACCGAACGCCGGAGGACATTCTCGACGAATGGGCGACCGACTTCGGTCTGGGCGACGCGCTCTCGGCGAAGCTGCTCGAGCCGCACTTCGAGGCTCTCGAGCGCGAGCTGAACGTCCACGCGGTGGCTGACGACGCGTTGGGGGAGAACAATCGGCTCTTTCTGGACGAGGCCCGCGCCCATGGCCTGCCTGCCCGGCGAATGCACCGTTACGAGAAGGGTTGTCGCGGTTCGGCGCGGTGTTTCACCGGCTGTCCCAGCGCCGCAAAGCAAGGGATGAACGTCAGCTACGTACCCTGGTCGCTCGCCCGGGGCGCACGGATCTACTGCTCGTGCCGCGTCGAGCGGGTGGTCGTGGAGTACGGTCGTGCGAGAGGTGTCGTCGCGCGCACCGTCGGTGGACCTCCTCACGTGGCTCGGCGAGAGGGGCGTAGGGTGGCGCTCCACGCGCGCCGAGGCGTGATCGTCGCTGCGAGCACCGTGCAGACGCCCAATCTGCTCCGGCGAAGTGGACTTCGAGCGCGGGCTCTCGGCGAGCATTTCCAATGTCACCCCGGAGCTGGCGTCGCGGCCGTGTTCGATGCGCCGGTGGAGATGGGCTTCGGCGCAACACAGGGAGCCGAGAGCGTTCACTTGCGCCGGACCGACCGTATCAAGCTCGAAACGCTTTCCATTCCTCCCGAGCTCGCGGCCGTGCGAATCCCGGGAATCGGACGCGAGCTGATGAATCGCTTCGGTGCATTTGCCCACCTTGCAATGTGGGCGGTGGTCGTCCGCGCCGAGGCGCGCGGAACGGTCCGCGCGGGGTGGGGAGGCCGAGACAAGATCAAGCTTTCGCTCACCCGGTCCGACGTGGAACGCGCGCGAAAGGGGCTGGCCTTGCTCGCCCGAATGATGTTCGACGCAGGGGCGCGCGAAGTGTGGCCGGGTCTCTTCGGCGTTCCAAACGTGCTGAGGAATCCGGACGAGGTGCGGCTCATCGACGAGGGACCCACCGACCCTCGCGCGTACGGGTTTATCACCACCCACTTGTTCGGCGCCGCGCGAATGGGCCTCGATCCGAGGACGAGTGTTGTCGGCCCCGACTTTCAAACCCACGAGGCGGCCGGGCTTTATGTGGTGGACAGCAGCGTCTTTCCGACCAACTTGGGGGTCAACCCGCAGCATTCGATTATGGCGATGAGCCGTCTCGCCGCCGCGCGCATCGCGGAAACGCGCGCGAGGGGCGTGGTGGGGACCCGCAGCAGGCCTCCGCCGCCGACCGCGAGCGGTGCCGCGGCTTGAGAAAAGGTCGAACGCGCTTTGCCGGACCGGCCGGCTGTGGCATACGTTGCGTCCGTCGTGGTCACTCGGACGTGCCGAAGCGAGAAGAGAAAACGTAGGAATCGCACCGTATCGCCCACTTAGCTCAGTGGTAGAGCAGCGCTTTCGTAAAGCGCAGGTCTGGGGTTCAAGTCCCCAAGTGGGCTCCGAAGGTCTCCGGAGTGAAATCCTGCACGGCACCCGCATCGTCACCGATCCCAAGCCCGCGGCCGTCGCGTACCCAAACGCGAGCACGACGCGGCGGCTCGCCCTCCAAGTGCCGCTCAAGCTCATGCTCGGGCGCGCCGGTTACCTGGTCCACATGGCGGCCGCGCTGATCGCGTCGATCGAACTCGGGATCGGCTGGCACCACTGGCGTCGGTTCGTCTGGGCCTCGTTCGCGCTGAGCGCAGCCATCGTCTGGGCGCTGTACACCATCGCGGGACACCGGCGGGCGCAACCCCGGCAGGTGCTTGCGCTGGCCGTTCCCTTCGGGATCGCGCTCGGCTCTCTGCCCGCCGGGCTGGCCATGGCCCTGCACCGCGTTGCCCGTTTCGTACCCCTGCTCGGGCGCGACGTGGCCTCGATGCTCGTATATGCGTTCGCCGCCGCGTTCTTGTTCGGCGTGTTTCTCGCTCTGTGCGCCCTCGGCGGACTGGAGATGCAGCAGGTCTTCACCGTGCTGGGCCATCCCGGTTTCAAGCACTTCGTGCGGATGCGCGTCTCCCCCGACGGAACCATCGACGCGTGGGTCGTCGGCAAAGACGATCCGCTGGCGCCCGGAGGACCTTGGCTCATCGATCGGTGGATGTGGGGTGCGCGAGGCTCGGTCGAGCCCGTCCCGGGCGGGCGATGACGTCGAAGACCGACGAAGTCGCGGTCGTCGTCGCGCGCTGGGGCCTCGCACCGCACCCCGAGGGCGGGTTCTACCGCGAAACCTTTCGCTCCCGGGCGACCGTCGAGCCCCGGCCCGGAGTACGGCGGGCCGCGTCGACGGCCATCTATTTTCTCTTGCCTGCGGGTGAGTTCTCCGCCTTCCACCGCGTGGCTTCCGACGAAGTGTGGCACCACTACGACGGCGACGCGGTGGAGCTCCACACGATAGACGCGCGCGGCGCGTACTCCCGAGCACGCATCGGAAGAAACCACGCGGCGGGCGAAATCCCGCTGTACGCCGTAGAGGCCGGCGTCTGGCAAGCGGCCGAGCCGGTGGGCGAGCGATGGGCGCTGTGCGGGTGCACCGTTGCGCCAGGCTTCGACTTCGACGATTTCGAGATGCCCGCGTCCGGCGAGCTATTGGCGCGATTCCCCCAGCACCGCGCCCTCTTGCAGAGGCTGACGCGTCCCGTCGGGGGCTGACTCTTGACGCCGTGGGCCGGGACGGGCAGTCGAGACATCCAGCGCAATGACGACCGCCGCCCGTTCACTGACCGATGAGGCCACGTGCTCCGTGTGTGGGCGCGCGGTCGCTGGCCGCGACAGCGACGTCAAGATCGTAGTCGAGCACGTTCGAGCGGTTTTTTGCTCCGCTTGCTTCGAACGGCACCCGAGCCGCGAAGAATGGACCTGCTGGAAGCCGGGCCGGATTGGTCCACGCAAGATGCTGCGCATCCCCTGACGCGGCGCGTGGGCGTCCCATCGGCGGAGCCGGTCACTCAAGCTTTGTCGGCGGGGCTCGTTCTCTAGGTCTCGAGGAGGCCGCGTGAGCCCACTGTCTGGATTCCTTCGCCGGCGTGAGCCGAAGCCTGCGGAAGTTGTCTCCGGAGGCCCGCTGCCCATGCCGAGGCCGGACGACTCCGAGGCCGCGCTCGAAGCAGTTGGCCAAGTATTGAAGATCCTCGGCAAATTGAGCTTCGACGTAGGCGACGAGCCTGCGGATTCGATTCGTAAAATATTCGAGCGCTGGGCGCAGCACGTGCTCGTGGGTGCGCCGATCGGCGAGCGAGATCGGGAAGCGACCGAGGCCATGCGCCGCGACTGGCCGGGCATGCGCCAGTTCGTCACCGCCCACCGGCGTCGCGAGGTCGAACACGTCGTCAAAACGATGACCGATTTGCGCAAGGCGGTGTGGGCGTTCATCGGAGCTTTCGCGCGCGCAGTCAGTGACGACGGCCAGAGCGACGCGAGCGTCCGGACGCAGATTGGAAAGCTCGAAGCGGCGATTCAGTCCAACGACACCGCCGCCCTCCGCCGCGAGGCGATGGCCGCGGCGGAGCTCGTCGGCGCTGCGATCGAACGCCGATCCGAGCGGCACCGCGTCCAGCTCGGAGAGCTCGCGGGCCACATCCAGAACCTTTCGCTCCAGCTGCAAGACGCGAAACGCGCCGGCCAGATGGACGCCCTCACGAAAATCCACAACCGCGCCTGCTTCGACGAGTATCTGACGAAGATCGCGGAGCTCACGGCGCTCTTCTCCCAGCCCGTCTGTCTCGTGATGATCGACATCGACCGCTTCAAGGCGATCAACGACACGTGCGGCCATGGCGCCGGGGACGAAGCGCTGAAAGTCGTGGCCGACCGTCTCGTTCGGACATTTCCGCGCCGAGGAGACCTCGTCGCACGACTCGGGGGCGACGAGTTCGTCGTCGTGCTGCGCGACATCCGGATGGAGGACGCTCGCAGTCTCGCACAGCGCCTGGTCGAAGCGGTTCGTAGCGTGAAGATCGAAAACCAAAAGAAGTGCATTCCAATCTCGGTCTCCGTGGGGATCGCCGAATGGCGCGTAGGCGATACCAAGCAAGCCTGGCTGGCCCGGGCCGATGCAGGCCTCTATGCCGCGAAGCAGGCGGGGCGCGACCGATGGGCCGAATCCCCGTAGAAACCCGGTTATTTTCGCCGATAGCGGCGCGATCCCGGCGTCGAGCGTGCTCGCCTACAGCAGTAGGCTCCGCGCGCTCGCCGCCGGCCTCGCTTGCTCTCGGCGAAAATAACGCGGGTTTCTACCCTTCGGTCCTGCGCCGGACAGACGGAGTCGAACTGCTTGGGTAGAAAAGTTCACCGTGGGATCGCCCGGCGAATCGGCGTTGTAGAGTGGGCGGAGAATGTGTCCGCTTCCTCTCGGTTTGAAGTCGGAATCGAGAGCGAGAGGCGCGGGGACCGCTGCCGCCATTCTCGCCGCGTGCGGCCTGCTCACGGAATGTACGAGTGAACGGGGCGCTCCGATCGCTCCGCGCTCGTCCGAGTGCGGAGACGCGCAGCCGGGATGCGTCTTCACCGATGCGGGCTGCACGTGCCTCGGCCTCCAGACCGATTTGCCCCCGATCGCGGTCATCGAGTTCCAAACTCAAATGCCCAGCAATGACAGCGACTATCCCTATGGGCCCAATGCTCTGCCTTCCGTGCCGCCGGTGCCGCGCTCGACCGTCTATCTATCGGCCGACGGGAGCAGCGACCCCGAGAGCGCTCCGTTCTCGGTCTTTTGGAACGTGCAAGACCCGACCGGCGCATATCTGCCGGTGAATCCGAGCAGTGGCGCCCGCCACATCTCGTTTTCGCCGTCGCTCGTCGGCTCGTACTCGATCACGCTCGAGGCGAACGAAGTGGGCGGGTTGCGGCAAATAGGCCAAACGACCCTGGTCCTTGCGGTAGGGCCCCATCCCTGCGCGGACGACGGCGTCGCCGCGCCCTGCTCGAACGGCCTGCCGGTTCCGGGGGGCCAATTCGACATGGGCTCGCAGGACGGCGTCGGATTCGACGATGAGCACCCGATACACCCGGTGACGGTCGCGCCGTTCGTCATGGACGAATACGAAGTCACGGTGGGCCGCTATCGCAGGTTCGTCGCCGCGTACAACGGTCCGCCGGCCGACGGGGCAGGGGCGACGGCCGGCGTACCCAATAGCGGATGGCAGGCCGAGCCATGGGCCAACGGCCTACCCATGACCCACGATTACTTCGCCTTCACCATCGGCTCTTGCGGCGGGACATGGTCGGATGCGCCCAGTTCGGCGGACGGGCTCCCGATGACCTGTATCAACTGGTTTGCCGCGTTCGCGTTTTGCATTTGGGACGGGCAGCGGTTGCCCACCGAGGCAGAGTGGGAATACGCGGCGGCCGGCGGGAGCGAACAGAGGACGTATCCGTGGGGCGACGACCCGCCGAGCATCGACCATGCCGTCTACGGATGCTCGTACGATGGCAACCCGGCCTGCTCGCAAGCCGATCTACCCTTCGGAGGGAGCGCCCCTTCGGGAGCCGGTCGCTGGGGGCATCTCGATTTGGCCGGCAGCGTTTGGGAATGGATTCTCGACGTGTACGGTCCGTACAGCACGGCCCCGTGCGACGGATGCGCGAATCTGACCAATGGGATGGGACGGGTGTTTCGGGGCGGAAGCTTCGAGTTCTCCGACCCGCTGTCGCTACGCGCGGCGTCGCGGTACGGCTTCGGCGCATATGCCCCCGACCAGACCCGCGGCTTTCGTTGCGCACACAGCGACGCGGACGCGGGTTCCATGGCACCCGCGGGGAGTGATGCCGCTGGCGACGACGCTCAAGCGGATGGGCCTTCCAAGTCCATTGTCGGCTCCGACATGGACCAAGAATCGGGAGCGGGGCAGGACGCCCAGAACGAGCCGGGGCACGTCTCGACCGACGCGGGACCGGTGACGGACTCGCAGGCGGACTTGGGTTCCTCAACGAGTCCGCAGGTCGGCGACTAGAGCACCGGACGCGCGGGGCGACGACGACTACACTCGCTCCAGCATCTTCCGGAGGCTACCGTCGCGAATCGCGGCAACCGTAAGGTCCTTTCCGCCGATCAAGACGCCGTTCACGAAAACCTGGGGATAGGTGGGCCAGCCGCTCCACAACTTGATGGCGAGCCGCTCTTTCCACTTCGACAAGTAACTGCCGTACTCCAGGTATTTGAATTCGAGGCCGGCCTCGGTCAGCGCATTGCGCACGGTCTTCACGTGGGGGTTTTGGGCCATCCCAACGACCACGACGGGCGACTCGGCGATCGCCCCCTCTACTTCGCGGAGCACGTCCACGTGAAAGGAGGCGATGCGCTCCCTGGCCGGTAGCGCGGTTCGCGATGGGTCGAGAAGGGGTCGGGCGGATGTGGACGAGGCGGTCTGGGAACTCATGGCGGTACTTCGTCCCTCAGCTGGAACCAATTTGGTCGGCGCTTCGCCCGAGCCTGACGATTGCGTTCTTTCGCACCGCAGCGACGGAAGGCGCTCGATGCGCAATTTCCAGAAGCACCGTGTTGAGGGCGCTCAGATAGGTCGGCATCTTGCGCCGGAGGTCGAGCCAAAGGATGACCCTGACCTCGTCCGATCCATTCTTCGCGTCGTGGAGGTAGGTATCGTCGAACATCACGCCTTCGCCCTCCTTCCAGTGATATTTCTCGCCCCGTTCGACGAGAGCCGGATCGTGCTTCGCGTTGTCGTGCGGGTCGGCATTCACGCGCAACCAGCAAGCCTGGTCGACGTTGTTCTTCGGGATCAGGACGCCGAGGTGATAGCGGAGGAACCCCTTCCAATAGCCCCAGTGCGGGGTGATGTACTGTCCACCCTCGAGCACCGAGAAAAAGGCGGTATAAAGACCGGGAATGCCCCTGAGAAGCTCGGCGGTTCGAGGCGCGAGCGCACAGTTTTCGTCGATGAACCGATGGGACTTGAACATCAGCGCCCTCCACGCGATGGCGTGAATGCCTCCCGTCGTGTACTTGCCGGCGAGACTTTCGACGTCGACGAGGCGCTGGCGCATTCCCACGAGAGCCTCGCACTCGCGTCGGACGTCGGCGTACCCCGCCTCGAGCGCCGCGAGGCCCGGATAATCGTCGTGGTAGCGATGGATGAACGCCGGCGCACGTTCGAACATCCCGGCGTTCTCGGCGCGGGCGAGGAGCCCGCCCAGGCCCTCGGTGATCCTGCTCATTCTTTTCTTGTCCGAAACGAATGCGCGTACCTGCGTCAACATCGCGCCTCCCGAGGCTATCCAGGGTCCGGAAGTTCGTTCGACGGACGCCAGAACGCCCGACATACGTTCCTTCCAGGCGTCGTACGATGCCCCGGTGGTCCCTGCGGTTGCGGGCCGATTGCTCCTCACACCCGATATTCGGCGAGTGCATCGAAATGCAGCACGCGCGCACAGGTGCTGAGCCCGAGAGAGCCCATGCATTCGTCGTTGCCGTGAAACTCTTTCTCCCGCGCACGAAGAGCGCGCATGACGGTCGCGGTGATGTCGTGCTCGCCGTCGGCGCACCGCGAATCGCCGCACGGCACGAGGAAGAGCGCCGGGGCGCGATCGATGAGGACGCGCCGGACGTGCTTGGTCGCCGTCACACCCGCCCGCTCTTCGATCTCCAGCCGAAGGCTGACGAGATCGGGGACCTGGTCGCACAGCCTCGGGGCATCGTCCTCCCGTCGACGTCGCTCCGCAAACCGGAGCGCGGCGGGGCTGTTCTTGCGGTAGTTCATCATGTTCTCCTAGTTTAACCACGGAAGCCGTGTCACGCTCGACCGAGCGATCGATCCGACGACGGCCTGCCTTGCCGCCGTTGCCTCCTCCTCACGGCTCTGGAGGCTCTGGAAAAGCGGCAAAAATTTGCTTGGGGCGTTTCCGCCGGCTCGAGGGTCTTGCAGAACGTCCGGGTGCAATCCACCATCGAGTTCGTCAGCATCGCGCCGATGGTCGTTGAAATGGGCTCCGTCGCGGCACCCGTGTTCGTTCTGCAGAGGCCGGAGGATCGTTCCTTCGATTCCATCTATCCGGCGGACGTCCGCGCGCTCTCGAGCCGCTTTTGGACACCGGTTGCGGTGGCCCGCCGCGCGGCCGTACTTTTCCGTGAAGCAGGGGCTCGTCGGGTACTCGACGTCGGTGCCGGCGTCGGCAAGTTCGCGCTCGTCGCCGCCGCAACCGCGCCCGAACTTCACATCGTCGGGATCGAACATCGCAAGCGGCTCGTCGAGGTCGCGCGGCGCGCGCGATCGCTGCTGCGTATTGCGAATGCACGCTTTCGCGTGGGCGACGTCACGCTCGCCGGGTGGCGTTCCTTCGACGCGTTTTACTTCTTCAACCCGTTCGGCGAAAACGTCTTCCTCGGGCCCGAGCGTATCGACAATCGAGTCGAGCTCACGGAGTCGCGGTTCGCTCGTGACTCGACGCGCGTCGACCGCTCTCTCCGCTCCGCCTCCGTGGGGACGGTCGTGATTGCGTACCACGGAACCAGCGGGGAAATCCCGCCCTGCTACGACCTTTCGCATTCCGAGCGAGCGGGAACGGATTGGCTCCGCGTTTGGGTGAAACGTCGCGTCTCGAATGGGGACTCGCTCGACGCCGTGGTCCCGCGGCACTAAGAAGCCTCGCATGCCGAAGGCCATGAATCCGAGCCGTTTCATTGGGTGGCTGTACGATCACAGCGGCCAGCAAGTCGAAGTCGAGCTCGTGAACGGAAAGACCTTACGCGGCGAGTTGTCCGTCTACGACGAAGATTCGGACCACATCCGGCTCAAGACCGACCGAGTCGAAGGCATCCCGCTCGAGGCGATCGCGCGGGTGAAGCCGCTGTCGACCTGACGCCCTTCTTTCTTGTTCTTCGTGCGCTCACATGGGGGTCTATCGAGTTCGTGACCTCGTACGGGTGCCGGGTCTTTTGAGTCTTTCGCGTTTGCCCCTGGCCGCGGCGTTCCCATTCGTGGCCGCGCGTCCAGGGCAGGCGTTGGCGATCTTGGTCGCCGCGGGACTGTCGGACATCCTCGATGGTTGGTACGCGCGTCGATTCGGGCAAGTGACCCCGACCGGCGCGGCGATCGATCCGGTGACGGACAAACTGTTCGTTCTGACCGTCGCCGTCACCCTCGTGCTTTCGAGTCGCCTTTCACCGTTCGAAGTGCTGCTGCTGAGCACGCGCGAGCTCGGCGAGCTACCGCTCGTGCTTTGGCTGGCCACGAGCCATCGCGCGCGCGCGCGGCGGGCGGCGCATCCGTCCGCAAACGCCCCGGGCAAGCTCGCCACGGTCTTCCAATTTGCCGCCGTGACGGCCGCCTTGTTTCGGTTGCGGCAGACGTACGGTCTGGTCGTCGTCGCCGCCTGTCTCGGCATCTTCGCTGCGGCGAATTACTGGCGCCGAGCGCTGCGAGAAGGGCGCGTGGATGCTCGAGGCGAAGCCCGGTAGGGCGTCGAGCGCTGCTCGCGCGCAAGCCACGACGGCTGGCGTGGCAAGTGCGAAAGACCCAGCCATGGACAACGTGTTCGACGGGCACCGTCGCTTCATGAGTCTCGAAGGCCTGCGGCTGCACTGGCTCGAGCTCGGGAGGTCGACCGCGAAGCCGCCCCTCGTGCTCATGCACGGGCTGAACGATTCGCACCGCACGTGGCGACAGGTCGCCCCAGAGCTTGCGCGCCACCGGCGCGTTCTCGTGCCGGATCTGCCGGGTCACGGCCTGTCCGCACGCCCGGACGCCACCTACGAACTTCGTTGGTACGCGCGCACGATGGCCCGATGGCTGACCGAGCTCGGGCTCGATTCGCTGGACTTGGTCGGGCACTCCTTCGGCGGCGGCATTGGCCTCGTTCTGCTGCTCGAGTGTCCCGAGCGAGTGCGTCGCCTCGCGCTCGTGTCGTCGGGGGGGCTCGGTCGCGAGATCGGCCTGGCCCTTCGCCTCGCATCGATCCCGTACGTCGTCGAGCACTTCGGTCAGCCCTTCATGGGTCCCTGTACGATGCTGGCTCTGAAGGCGACCAACGTCGTCCCGCGAGACGAGATCGAGTGCCTCAGCGCGATGAACGCGCAGCGGGGGTCTGCGCGGGCCTTCGCCCGCACGATTCGAGACATCGTCGACTGGCGGGGTCAGCGGCGCTCGTTCTTCCAGCGCGTCCACGAACTTTCAAGCCTTCCGCCGATCGCCGTCTTCTGGGGCGACCGCGACCCGATCATCCCGGCTCACCATGCGCGGGCCCTCATGAATCATCTCTGCGGTATCCGCGTGACGTTGTTCGAAGGATGTGGCCACTACCCTCATCACGAGCGCCCCGCTGCCCTCGTCGGCGCGTTGAGCGAGTTTCTGGACGACCCCACCGTTTCGCCGGCCCTCCTGCGAAGCTGATGGCTGAACGTGCATCGCAGCTCGCATGGAAGTACACTCCTGCCCCATGACTTGGACGACACCCACGTTCGAAGAAGTGAAAATGGATGCGGAGATTGGCTCGTACCAGGAGGACACCGACCCCGCGCGAGAAGCCCCCTTCGCCCGGGGACACGAAGAACGCGCTGAAGAGTGATGCGTGCGCGCGTTCTCGGCTCGGCCGCGGGCGGCGGTTTCCCCCAATGGAATTGTGCGTGCGAAAACTGCCGACTGGTTCGCGCCGGCGATCGTCGAGTCACCGCGCGCACGCAGGACTCGATCGCCGTTCGTGGCGCGGGTGGCGGTCGATGGTTGCTCGTCAATGCGTCGCCCGATGTTTTGCGGCAAATCGAGCGGTTCGAGGAGCTCTGGCCGCACGGCCGTCGTAGCACCCCGATCGCCGCGGTCGCGCTGACCAACGGCGACTTGGATCACGTGCTCGGCCTGCTTTCGCTTCGCGAGTCCGAACCGATGCGGCTTCTGGCCACGCTTGCCGTGCGCGCGGGGCTCGTCGAGCGCAACGCCGTGCTGCGCACCCTCGCGCGAACTCCCGACCAGGTCTCGTGGACCGATCTCGAGCTCGGCCGCGAGGTCGTCCTGGAGGAGGCGGGCGTGGGCGTCACTGCGCTCGCCGCGCCGGGCAAGCTCCCCGTGCACCTCGCCGGCATTTCCGATCCTTCCGCGGAGGACAATGTCGCGCTCCGCATTCGCGATCTGACGCACGACGGGCGCACGATTGTCGTCGCAACTTCGGTAGGGACCCTTTCGGGGGTCGATCGGCTCCTCGAAGGCGCAAGCGCGATATTCTTCGACGGCACCTTCTGGAGCAGCGACGAACTGGTCGTGCAGGGTCTCGGCAAGGCGACGGCGGGCGACATGGCGCACGTGCCCGTGGGCGGCGGCGCGGGAAGCCTCGCGCGGCTGGAGAATTCGAAAGCCGCGCGAAAAATCTATACGCACGTCAACAACACGAATCCGATGCTCCTCGATGGCTCTCCGGAGCGCTTGGCCGTCGAGCGCGCCGGCTGGGAGGTCGCCTTCGACGGAATGGAGATTTCGCTGTGACGGCGCCCCCGCTCGACGGGCCTGCTTTCGTCGAGCGTCTCCGCGCGGAGGGGGCTCCTCGCTACCACCACCTGCACCCCTTCAACATCCGGATGCACGCGGGAGAGCTGAGCAAGGCCGACCTCGAGCGCTGGGTACGCAACCGATACTATTACCAAACGCGCATACCCATCAAAGACGCAATCATTCTTTCGAAGAGCGAAGACAGCGTGTTTCGTCGTGCGTGGATCCGACGGATAGGCGATCACGACGGCGCCAGTGACGGAGAGGGAGGGCTCCACGAGTGGCTCGTCCTCGCGCGCGGCCTCGGCTCGGACGAGGCAGACGTGCGGCGCTGCACGCAGGTCCTTCCGGCCGTACGCTCGGTGTGCGACGCCTACGTCCATCTCGTTCGGACGCGCTCGCTGGTCGAGGCGGTTGCGTCTTCGCTCACGGAGCACTTCGCGCCGGACATCATGCGCGCGCGCATCGACGCTTGGGTGCGACACTATCCATGGGTCGACGCGGCCGCGCTCGCGTACTTTCGATCGCGGATTCCACGGGCCACACGCGACGCGCAAGAGGCTCTGGCGTTCGTCGTCGAGCACGCGAAGACGCGCGACGCGCAGGAGGCTTGCGTGCGCGCGCTCGTCGACAAGTGCAAGATCCTGTGGGCCTTGCTCGACGCGGTGGCCGAGGCGGCGGCGTGAAGCCCCGCCTTCCGCCCGGGGTGCGGGTGCGCCTCGACCGGCGCGATCGCGCCCCCGTGCTTCTGTCGCCGGAGCGTGGCTTGCGTTTGAGCGAGACGGCCGCCGCGATCGTCGAGCTCTGCGATGGAACGCGCGCGCCCGAATCCATCGCGGAGGCGCTCGCGGCGCGCTACTCGGCCACCGACCCGGCTTGCATCGAGGCGGACGTGCGCGCGCTCCTTTCGGAGCTGCGCGCGCGCGGTTTGCTCCTCGACGTGGAGGGGGGCGCGGCTGCGGGAGCCCCCGGCGAAATCCCGCTTCCGGCGCGGAGCGGCGCGCGCTCCGCCGACTTACTCTATACCCTCGTCGCGGAGCTCACCCACCGCTGTCCGCTGGCGTGTCCGTATTGTTCGAATCCACGAGAACTCGTCCCCGGCCCGGACGAGCTCACCACCGACGAATGGATTCGGGTCGTCGATGACGCCGCTGACCTCGGCGTGATGCAGGTGCATCTCAGCGGCGGCGAGCCACTCGGGCGCGCCGATCTCGAGGCGATCGCGGAGCGCGCGCGTGCCCGCGATCTCTATGTCAATCTCGTGACCAGCGGCGTTCCCCTGGAGCGAAAGCGGCTCGAACGCCTCGCGCCGTCGCTCGACCACGTGCAGCTGAGCGTGCAGGGCACGAGCGCCGAGACAAACGACCGCATTTCAGGATTCGCGGCCTTCGACCAAAAGATGAGAGTGGCAACTTGGGTCAAAGAGCTGGGGCTCCCCTTGACAATCAACGTCGTGCTCCACCGCAGCAACATCGATCGAGTCGAAGACGTGATCGCGATGGCCGAGCGTCTGCGAGCCGATCGGCTGGAGCTCGCAAACGTTCAATTCGTGTCGTGGGCGCTCCAAAATCGTGGAGCGCTACTGCCGTCGCGCGCTCAGATCGAGCGTGCGCGGACCGTGGCCGCCGAAGCGAAACGCAGACGGGAGGGCGCGATGCAGGTCGTCTTCGTCTTGCCCGATTGGTATGCCGGTCGCCCTCGCGCGTGCATGGACGGGTGGGCGCGCCGCTTCGTGGTCGTCGCGCCGGACGGTGTCGTCTTGCCGTGCCATGCCGCACGCACACTGCCGCTCGCGTTCGACAGCGTGCGGGTCCGTGCGCTCGGAGCGATCTGGGGAGACAATCCCGGTCTCCAAGCCTTCCGTGGGGAAGCCTGGATGCCCGATCCGTGCAAGTCCTGCGATCGTCGCGGCGTCGACTTCGGAGGATGCCGATGCCAGGCGTTCGGTCTCACGAGCGATGCGCGCGCTACGGATCCCGCGTGCGAACTGTCGCCGTTTCACGCGCTCATCCGCAACGAACGAGCGCGGGCCGATCGGGGAGACGGCGAGCCGCGGTTCCTCTACCGGGGCCGGACGGCACCGGGGCCGCGCGAGTAGTCTCCGGTGGAGCTGCCCCCGTGTCGGTCTTCTGACCAAGAGGAGAGAACCGCCAGGACGCCGAGGGCGCCCGGTTTCCTTCATCACGGCGGGGAGGGGTAGTTGCGCTTCACGAAGCACAGCCCGTCGCTGTTGAGGTGTCCCTGCGTACTTTGGTTGTACGTCGTGTAGTCGAAGTAATCGCATAGGCCCGTGGCCGGGTCGCCGTTCGTGCAGGCGGGAACGCTTTGCGGATCGAATGCCATCGGGCCGGTGAACTGCGAATGCACGTCGGTGGCCGGTGCGATGCAGTAACGCCAATTGAGCTTGTTTCCGAGAGCGTCAGAGTATGCCGTGTAGTCGACGCCTCTGGTCATTTCCAAGCTCACGGTGGGCGTCGTGCCGGCATCTTGCCCCACGACCCGCGCAGCGAATTGATCGAAGTGCGCAGGAGAATCGTGGAGCACGCTGTCCCAAAACGGATGGTCGGTGTGCACGGTGACTTGCCCGATCACGGATTGGTCGCTCTTGAACGCGATCCCTCGCTGGTGCTCCTCGTTCGGGAATGCCATGGCCGGATCGTTGTCCGGATTCTGGCAGTTGACGTACGAGGTCGGCGATTGAAAGCAGAGGCGGAAGTCCACCGTCGTCGGCCAGCTCGCGTGCTGCGCGTCGATGCAGCCGGCGACACCCGGATCGCCCTTGAAGGTCGCGGTGCCCACGTAAAACACGGTGCAATGGTTCTGGACCATGTCCTCGTAATCGGCGAGACCTGCCGCATCGATGTTCACGTTCATCGTCAGCCTGCCGTCGGTGGTTTGCGTCGTAGCCGCGATCAAATCGAAGCCGAAGGCGTAGCGCGTGCCGTCGGTCGCGAACGCCGAGGCTCCGCCGAGGCTGGCGATCGGGACGGCCTCTTCTCCAGGCCCCCCCTTGCCGGGAAGGTAGTTCTTCGGATCTGCGTGCGCGAGGTCGATCGCCCAGGGACCGAGGACCCGGGCGATCACGGGTCCCGTCTGGGATTGGTCTCCCGGGGACAGGTCGGGGTTGCTGGACAGCGTGATGTCGTCGACCGTGACCAGAAGACGGGTGAAATGGACCTCCCAGCCGTCGACGAAGGCTGGGTCGCCTGGGTTGACGGGCGGAAATGGGTACCCGCTCAAGGCAAGTACTTCCCCCGACGCCGCGAAAAGAATGCCGCCCGCTCCAGGATTGCCGGGCGCGTGGAACGAGCAAAGGCCGCCAGCTCCAGCGGAGCAACCGGCGCCCCACTTTTGGGTGATGACTCCGGTCGGGTTGCCGGCCGAGCACGACGCGGCGACGATGACCGCAGCCGCACCCGCGGCTTCGAAGAGGGACTTTTTGGCGCGCATGAGAACTTTCTCGAAGTTACACGAAGTAAAACCGGAGTCCACATGTCCGCGCTCGTCTGCAAGGGCCCGCTACGTGCGGTGTGTTACGCAAGGTTGACGATGGCGCCGGGTCGGACGCGCCGCTCGAGCCCCTTCGCGGCGCCCCTCCGCGCGATCTCCAGAGCTCCGGGACTCCTCGCGCGGCGGCCGCAATTGTGAAGTAGTCTCCCCTCCTCGATCCGATGCCGCTTCACCTCAAGAACACGTACACGAAGTCGATCGTGCCGTTCGACCCGCTCGATCCAGCTGGAAAGAGGGTGCTCTTCTACAGCTGCGGGCCGACGGTCTACTCGTACGCTCACATCGGCAACTTTCGTAGCTTTCTCGTCGCCGACCTCCTGCGGCGCGTGCTCGAACGCCGCGGTTACTCCGTCCGCCACGTGATGAACATCACCGACGTCGGGCACATGACGCAGGACCACCTGGCCGACGCGAGCGGAGAGGACAAGCTCGCGATTGCCGCGCGCGAACTCGGATGGGACCCGTACCGGGTGGCCGCTCACTTCGAGGCCGCGTTCATCGAGGACGCCAAGGCGCTCCGGATGAAGAACTATTCCGGTGCCGAGGCGCTCGACCCGGAGCTCCATCCGCGCGCGACCCGCTTCGTGCCCGAGATGCTCGAGATGATCCAGGTACTCCTCGCCCGGGGGTATGCCTACTGCGACGCCGCCGGGCAGGTGTACTTCGAGATTGCCAAGTTCCCCCCCTACGGTCGGCTCTCCGGCAAAGTGATCGACGACCTCGAGGAGGGCGCCCGCGTCGCGGTGCGCACGGAGAAGAAGGACCCGAGGGACTTCGCGCTCTGGAAGGTCGACGCGAAGCACCTCATGCAGTGGGACCCGCATTCGCCGGCCGGGTGGAAGACCGAGGACTGGGAGCGGTTCCGGCGTCTCGTTCCGGGCGGGGTCGATGCCCGCGTCCGGCCGGGCTTTCCCGGGTGGCACATCGAGTGCTCCGCGATGTCGCGCGCCTTGCTCGGTCCCGTCATCGACCTCCACACGGGCGGAGAGGACAACATCTTTCCGCATCACGAATGCGAGATTGCTCAGAGCTTCGGCGCGGCCATCGAGCCGTCCCCGCCGGACAGTTTTGCTCGGTACTGGGTTCACGGCCGGCACCTGCTCGTCGACAACAAGAAGATGTCGAAGCGCGACGGAACGTTCTTCACCGTGCGCGACCTCATGAACCCCGCGACGAGCAAGCGAGCCGACCTCGCGGCGCGCCTCGCCGAGATCGGCTTCGTGGACGGGCGCGTTCCTGCCGGCGTGCTCCGATACGCGCTGATGTCCAACCAATATACGCAGCCCATGAACTTCGGGTTCGACCTTCTCGCGCAGGCGAAGGCGAGCGTCGACAGGATCCAGTCGCGTTACGATCGTTTGCGCGAGGCGTCGGCGGACCAAGCTTTCGGGGCGGCGGCGCCCACAGCCCGCGTCCGCGACCTCGCCGCCGCGAGCTTGCGCGAATTCGACGAGGCTCTGGACGACAATCTGAACATGCCCAACGCGCTTGCGGCGTTGTTCAAGCTCGTAGGGGAGCTCAATCAAATGGATCTGTCGCCAGCCGAGGCCGCCGAGGCGCGTCTGGCTATCGAGAGCGTGGACGACGTGCTCGACGTCCTCGATCGGGAGGCAAAGAGCGGGATGCTCGCCAAGGAACGAATCGCCGAGGTGATCGCGAGCGGACATCTTCCGAGCTTCGAGAACCTCGTGGGGCGCGAGCTGACGGACGCGACGTTGGTCGAGGCGCTCGTGTGTTTGCGGCAGGCCGCCCGCAAAGCGAAGGACTTCGCGCGCGCAGACGACATTCGCGACGAGCTGAAACGACGTCGCGTCCTCGTCGACGACACGCCGCAGGGCACGCGCTGGAGATTGGGGTAGAACCCTGGTGCTTTTCGCCGATAGCTTCGCGATCCCGGTGTCGAGCGTGCTCGCGTACGGGAAGTACGCTCCGCGCGCTCGCCGCCGGGCTCGCTCGCTCTCGGCGAAAATCACCAGGGTTCCAGTCCGGCTCAGCGCGGTGACGCGGCCCGCGAGAGACAAGACCAGTGACTAGACTCCGGGGCGCCCCGAGATCGAGGGATTTCCAAGGAGCAAGCGCAGGCTCGTGTGAATCGAGCTTGGCTTTCGGGAACGCGGAGGCCAGTCCGGTGAAGGCGAGCTTCGCTCGTCGAAGAACGAGCCTAGAAGTCCAACGAATAGAGGCGCTTGCCGCGTGAGTGAGCGTCATTCGTGCAGTGAGTGAGCTTGATTCGCACGTGAGTGAGTCTCGCTCGTGCGTGAGTGAGCGTCATTCGTGCAGTGAGTGAGCTTGATTCGCACGTGAGTGAGTCTCGCTCGTGCGTGAGTGAGCTTGATTCGCACGTGAGTGAGTCTCGCTCGTGCGTGAGTGAGCTTCGTTGGTCGGTCAGTGAGCTTCGTTGGTCGGTCAGTGAGCTTCGTTCGTCGCGCAATGAGCTTCGTTCGTCGAGGAGTGAGCTTCCGGGTGCGGCCAAAGAACGCAACTGCCTCGCAAGTGAGCCTCTCTCTTCAAGGACTGTGATTTCTTCGCCGAGGATTGAGCTTTGGTCGTCGTGGCAAGAGCGAAGGTGGCCAACCCCCCGAGCGCATCTTCAGTGGGAATGAGCTTCACGCGTCGGACAACGGGCTTCACTCGTCGGGGAATGGCCTTCACTCTTCGGAGAGTGGGCTTCCCGCTCCGACGAGAAAAGCCCATTGCCGCCCCGTCGAGCTTCGCTGTTCAAGCACCGCGTTCGAGTGTCGCGCAATCGAGGGCCGATCTCGATCGGGCGCGCGACGAGCCATCATGCGTGCACGACCGCGCTCATGGCGGCGATTCGCGACTCGATGGTGGCGACCGCGCTTGCCGTCGCGAACGAGGGCGTGAGCGCCAGCTTGCCCTCGACTCGTGAAAGGTAGCCCTGATCGATGAAGCTCGTATATGCGTTCTCGAGCATTGGACTGCTCACGGCCTCGCGGCGCGCTATCTCACCCGCGAGAAACATGCGCTCTCCGGCCGTCATCGCGCGGCGCACGATTTCCTTCGTGGCGAGCGGCCCGCGGAGCAGTGCGGACAGGCCGCGCGCCGCGACGCGGTAGCCTTCGACGAAGTTCGCGAGGATACGCGCGTAGAGCTCGATCTGCGCTCGGCCGTCTTCCCCTTTGGGAGCGAGAAGACCCGCCCCGACGTCACGCGTCACCTCGCCGTCCGCCTCGAGCGTGGCGATCTCTTCGTCGAAGATCTGTTCGAAGGGCGCATCGGCGCGGAACGTGAACTCGTACTTGAAGAGGCGCGAGAGCGACAAAACGCGCTCTCGCACCGCCTCGAAGCCCAGTGGGGGGCCGGGGCTCGCCAAAAGCGCGGTCGCGATGAGCGCGCGCGGCGCAAAAAAGTGGACGATCACGTTCTTCGCGAGGTCGAGCGACATGCGGGCTTCGGGGGGGACGACGTAAATGGTGTCGTCGCCGATGCGGTGGGCTTGCACGTGCTCGGCGCGCACGAACAGGTCCACCGCCTCCCGGATCGCGGGTGCTCTCACGAGCGAGCCGTCGAACGCGTCGCCGCGCGTTCGGTCGGCGGCGAGCGACGGGCTGAACCGCGCTTTGGAGCGGTGAAGCGTGCGCGCCAGGCGCTCGCATGCCGCGACGAGGTCGGCGTGAGGCAGTCCGCGCCGGTCGTGCGCCAAGAGCGCCGTCGCGACGAGCGACCCGGGCGTCACCGCCGTGACCGCGTTGATTTCGTTCATGACGCCGTACGCGAGCCGCGTGATGACCGCGCGCCGGCGCCCCGGAGTCATCGTGGCCAGATCCTCCGGTTTCGACCGCGAATCGAGCTCGTGCAGGACGTCGTGCAGACTCGTGGGCTTGCCGAACTGCACGCTCAGGCGGCCGTAACGGCCGAGGAGGAGCTCCATCGACCGCATCACGGCGCGCGCGTCCTCCTTTGGCTTTTCGCCCCCGGTAAGCTCGTGCACGAGCGCCTTTTCGTCGACGAATCGCTCGTAGCCGATGCTCACGGGGCAAAACCAGGTCGTGTGCGTCGGCACGCCGAGCGCCGCGTCGACGACGATCGACAGCAGGCCGAGTTTGGGCGGCCGGAGCTTGCCGGTTCGCGAACGTCCGCCCTCCAGGAAGAATTCGAGGGGCCACCCGTCTTTGATGAGGCGGCGCATGTAGGCGTCGACGACGGCGGCATAGAGCCGGTCTCCGGCGAACTTCCGGCGAATGAAGAAGGCCCCCGCGCGCCGGAAGATGGGCCCCATCGGAAAGAAGTTGAGGTTGTCTCCGGCGGCGATGAGCGGCAGCGGGAGCTTGTGGCGATACAAGATCCACGCGAGGGCGAGGTAGTCCATGTGCGACTTGTGAGAGGGGAGAAGAACGAGGGTCCCCTCTTTCGCGAGTTCGCGCAGTCGCTCGATGCCCGCCTCGTCGACCTCGACCGCCGAGAACATTCGCGATACGGCTTGCGCGAAGACTCGGTCGAGCGCGGCGATCGCGCTCATGTCGAGCGCCGCCTCCATGTCGCGAAGCATGCCGAGCGCGCGCTGGCGGATGACCGCCCGCTCCTTTTCCCCTTCGCCCGCCATGTCGGCGATGACCTTCTGGAGCTTGGGGCTGCGGATCACCTCGTCGCGCAGGCGGTCGGAGGGCTTGCGCGTCGGGCCGACCATCGCCCGTCGCTCGCGTTCGAGCCGCCGGAGGAGCGTATACGTCAGGCGGCGCACGAGGACCTCGTCGCTGGCCCCGTCGCTTTCGCGCGCCAGAAACTCGTTCAAGTCGACCGGCTCGCCGGCGCGCATCGTCGCGTGCCGTCGATTGGCCAGAAACTGAGCGAGAGAGCGGACGTTGCCGGGCCATTCGTTCGTCCCGAATAGGGCATCGGTCACGTTCCCCCCTCTGGTTGCCGCGCTTCGCGACCAAAGGAACACTTGAGGGACCAGGAGGACTCGCGTAGCGCCCCGCCTCTGCACGTCGAAAAGGGCGCGAATGAGATGGTCGCCTTCGACCTTCCCGCGAGCCTTTCCCTCGAGCAGGTGCGGCGGCCTTTTGAGAAAGAGAACCGCGCTCGCGCCGCTCAACACGGCGCGCTCGAGATCCGCTGCATCGCCGCTCGCCGTTCGAGGCCGGAGCGCGTTGAGCCATCCGCGTTGCATCGGCTCGAGCAACCAGAGTCCAAGGTCGTTCGCGAAGCGAACCTGAGGAAGGTGGTGGCTCTTGGTCAGATAGTCGAGAGCGAAGAAGTCGACGCGGGAGAGGTTGCGCAGCACGTAGACGACGGTGCCGCGCGCGTCCGCTTCGCGCACCGCCCGCGCCCACGATTCGTCGACCTCGATGGCATCGAAGAACCGCTGGTAGAGCCAAGCCAGCAGCGGGTTCGGATCATAGGAGACGAGGGGACGGTCGCTCATCGCCGCGTTCTGCGTCGATCGGCCTTAGCGGCCCACGAACACCTTTTGCGCGATCTGGGCGAACTTCTTCTCGGTGTCCGGCGCGATGCCGGTCTGCTGGTAGGGCCACGCAAAGTTGAAACTTTGCACGTCTTGGCACGAAAGCGATACCAAGATGTCCGCCGGCGTCGGGCTGCTCGACTGGGCGATTGCGAAGCCGAGCTCGGCGTATGTGCAGCTGTTCTGCGCCGTCGTGAAGTTCGACCCGTGGCCAAACGCGTCGAGAATGTCGTTTTTCACGCTCGCGTCGTTGACCGGCTGCCACTCGAGGATCCGAAAATTGTGAAAACGCGGGGCGTCCGGTGGCGCCGGCTGCGGGGCAGCCGCGCCCGCAAGCAGTCCGGGTGGAATGAGCCCCGGCGGGAGCAACGAAGCGCCGGCCTGTACCCACTGCTGAATCTGAGGAGGAAGCTGAAACCCCGCCTGCGCAGCTGCTTGCGCCTGCGCCTGCATCGGCGGCTCGAAGTTCTGCAGGCGGTACACGGTCATCTGCGCGCCTTTCATGTCGCTGAAAGGCGGGGAGAGCGAATTGCACCCGGCGCTCGCAGCCGCTGCCAGTGCGAGAAGCGTCACAGCGGTCGATGGGTGGGCCAAGATCCCCGGAGTTCTCATGGTCGCCGGGCACTATATCGCGACCGGGGGCCGAAGGGTCAGATGTGACAAGGGCGGGTCACCTGCTAAGGAGCGAAGAGTCGAGGCGCGGGATTTCAAGTTGAAAATCAAGAAAATCGATCACGTCGCGGTATGCGTTGCCGACATCGACGAGGCCAGTAGGCGCTGGCAAGCTCTGCTCGGCGTCTCGCCGAGCGAGCGAGAATGGGTGGAGTCGCAGCGGACGGAAGTCGTGAATTTTCCGCTCGGTGACGCGAGTCTGGAGCTCGTCACGCCACGGGGCAACGAGGGACTCTCACGTTTTCTCGAGAAACGCGGGCCAGGGTTGCACCACATCGCCGTCGAGGTCGAGGGCATCGACGAAGCGCTCGCTCTCTTGGCGGCGCTCGGAGTACCTCTGATCGACTCGGTCGCGCGGATTGGTGCGCGCGGTCACAAAGTCGCGTTCGTCCACCCGAAGGCGACCGGCGGCGTGCTGGTGGAGCTCGTCGAGACCTGAGCTTCCCTACATGAGCGGGCGGCGGCGGCCACCGGCCACCCAAGGCCTGGGAAGCTGCCCCCGTCATCCATTATCTTCCGCTGCCCGTCCGAGCCAAGTATCCTGCGGATGCTGACGGCACGTCGCGGGTTCGCGGAGAGCGCCGGCATCTTGGAGGAGGCCCCGTCTTGATCGAGCAGTCCATCCGAATCCGAAGCCAGATTCTTGCGGCGATCGTGGGCGCAGCGTTCGCGCTTTCGTTCGCGCCGATCGCGGCCGCCGCCAACCCGCCCGCCGCCAATCCGCCCGCCGACGCCACGACCGCGGCAAAGCCCGACTTGGCGACGGCCAAGAAGCGGTATGCGGAAGGAGAGAAAAAGTTCAAGTCCAGCGACTTTTCCGGCGCATTGGCGGACTTCAAGGTCGCCAACGAAATCAAGTCGGCTCCGCAAGCCGAACGCTACATCGGCCTGTGCGAGGATTCGCTAGGGCATTTGCCCGAGGCCGCGTCCTGGTTCGACAAGTTTCTCGCGCACGTGCCCGAAAAGATGGCCGTGCAAGGGGAGGAGATCCGAAAGCGCGTCGCCGAGATCAAGGCTTATCCGGGCAAGGTGCACTTCGAGTCGAATCCGGCGGGCGCGTCGGTGACCGTCGACGGCAAGCTTCAGCCGGCTCCCACCCCGACCGACGTGATGCTCGCCCCCGGGCCGCACACCGTGACCCTTGCCGAGCAGGGGCGCCTTCCTGCGGAAAAGCAGATCGACGTGGCCTTTGCTTCGCTCCAAACGCTGACGGCCGATCTCGAGCCCGTGCCCCCGCCGCCTCCGCCCGCGGCGCCTCCTCCGCCGCCCGTCGTGGCCGCGCCTCTCCCTCCCGCGCCTCCACCTCCGTCCGCCGAACCGCGCAGCAAAGTGCCGGCCTATGTGACCGGCGCGCTGGCCGTGGCCGCTGCCGGGGTCGGCACGGCGTTCGGCATCGTCGCGTTGAACGACAAGAGCGACTTCGACAAGAATCCTACGACGAAAAAAGCCGACGATGGCGACACGCATGCTCTGATCGCGGACATGGCCTTCGGCGTCGCCCTCACCTTCGGGGTAACGAGCGCGGTGCTTTTCCTCACGAAGGACGAGCAGCCCGCCCCGCCCGCCGCGACCGCCGCGAGCGAAAGGAAACAAGCCGCGAAGAGTAAGGGCCTCATTGTCACGCCGACGCCTTGGGTCGGCTTGCATTCGGGCGGCGCCGGCGTCGTCATGCAGTTCTGAGGCTTCGAGAAGACGAAATGAAAAGGAATGCGATGAACGCGACGCGCTCGACGAAGTGGGGTTTCGCGGCCGTGCTGGCGGGGGCCATGGCCTCGATGCCGGGCTGCGAGCTGGTCGTTCAGTTCGACCGGAACTTGATTGACGGGGGTGCACCGGACGGCACGGTGGCTGACGCCGGGCCCGTCTCCGACTCGCCGACCGAGGGAGCGGCGGCCGATGGGTCGGCCGAGGCAACCGCGGACGCGCCCGCGGTGTCGCAGCCGGACGCCACGCTCGATGGTACGGCCGATGGCGGCGCCGCGACGGGCGATGACGGAGCGCCGGCGGAAGCCGCGGTGGGCGACGACGGCGCGGCCGACCTGTCCGACGGCGGGGTTGCCTCCGGCGACGACGGGAGCGACGCCGCGGGCGACGATGGCAGCGACGCCGCCGGCGACGACGGCAGCGACGCCACGGGCGACGACGGGGGTTAGGTCAGCGGGGCGCCATCGCGGCGATGGCGTCGGCCACGCGCTCGACGTCGGGCGCCATCACGACCGGTTGGTTCGCGCGTCGTGCGTCGATCCCCGCGAGCCGCCGCTCGTGGTAGTCGAGCTTGAACTCCGTGAACTTCAGCCCGTTGGCCGTCGAGATGACGACCACCCTCTGGTGAGCCTCGACGAGCCCCTTGTCGCGCAGCTTGAATAGGCAAGCCAACGCGACGCCGGTATGGGGGCACGTATAGAGCCCAGTGCGGTCCGCTCGCGCGCATGCCTCGGCGAGTTCCTCTTCGGTCGCCTGCTCCACGACGCCGTTCGTGGCGCGGAGGGCGGCCATGGCACGAGGCGCGCTCACCGGGTTGCCTATCTGAATGGCGCTCGCGAGCGTCGTTTCCGCATGGATAGGCTCGACGACGGACTTGCCCGCGACGAACGCTCGATACATGGGGTTCGCGCGCGCGGCTTGCGCGATGCAGAGCCGGGGGATCCGGGCCACGAGGCCGAGATCGAACATCATTTTGAAGCCAGCGTAGAGCGCCGCCGCATTCCCGAGGTTGCCGCTCGGCAAGATGATCCAGTCGGGGGCCTGCCAGTCGAACTGCTGCACGATCTCGATGGCCACGGTCTTCTGGCCCTCGATGCGCAGGGGATTCATCGAGTTCGCCAGGTAGACCAAGCGGCGGCGAGCCAGCTCCTTCACAACGGCCATGCAACCGTCGAAGTCCGTTTCCAACGCGAACACGCGAGCACCGTGGGCCAGTGGCTGCACGAGCTGGGCGTTGGAGACCATGCCCCGAGGCAGGAGCACCGCCACGGGCAACCCGGCGGCTGCGCCATAGGCGGCGAGCGCGGCGCTCGTGTCTCCGGTACTGGCGCAGCACAGCACCCGCGCGGACAGGGCGTTCTCCTTCACCGCCTGCCGGACGACGCTGACGAGCACCGTCATCCCCAGATCTTTGAAGCTTCCGGTGTGCGAGTTGCCGCAAAGCTTGATCCAGAGTTCGTTCATGCCGATCTCGCGCCCGAGGCGGTCGGCCCAGAAAATGTTCGTCCCGCCCTCACCCGTCGAGACGATGCAATCGTCGTTGATCTCCGGAGCGACCCACTCGCGCTTGCCCCAAACGCCCGAACCGTACGGCCACTGGGTGCGCATCCAGCGGTCGTCGAAGAGCTTCATCCATGCGGCGGCGCTGCGTTCGCGCAGCGCTTCGATGTCATGGGCCACTTCGAGCAGGCCGTCGCATGTGGGACAACGATAGATGGGCTGGGTGAGCGGGTATTCCCCTCCGCAGCCCGCGAAGCAGCGGAAGACAGCGCGGAAGCGAGACATGCCTTTCCTTTCTTAGCTCTTGGCGCGAACCCGGCTACTTGCAGGCGAGCACGCTGTACATGGAGGTGCCTACCAGCAATGTCTGCGGCCGGCAGGTGCCGCTCACCACGCAGTCGCCGTCACTGAAACAGACCGAGACGCAAACCAGCTGGCCGGCGGAGGTCTGCGCGCAGTACCCACGAGCGCAGTCGCTCGTCGTCTTGCACACGCCCCAGTCCGATACTCCGCCGTCTGGGGGCGTGGGTCCCGCAGCCGTCAGCGGGACGCACGCGGCGACGACGCCGCCGTCCGAATCCGCGACGGGGAGCGGAATGTATTCGCACGCCTGCTCCCGCATGTTTCCGCCTCCGGAACAGTCCTCCGGTCTCCTGCAGGGGTCGCGGCAAGTCAAGGTCTGCGGAGTATCGTTCACGCAAAGGTTGCTCTTGCAGCCCGAGTTGCTGCCACAAGGGGCGCCATTGTTCCCGCCACCGACGGCGGGGGCGCAGTGCGGCACCGGTACGTAGCCCATGCTGTTGGCCTCGACCGGAAAAGTCCCGAACTGGCACGACGCTCCCGTCGCGCACTGCGCGGCCGGGTTTGCCATCGGCATTCTTGGAGGGACCGGGGCCGCGGTCGAACAGCATGTATCGGCGCAGTAGCCGAGCGCGCAGAGGCCTGAACGACACGACGCGCCCGCGTCGCACAGCTGACCTCCAGCACCGTTCAACGGTCCTGCGGTCGAGCGATCCGAGAGCGTCGAAGCCGGGAGGCAATAGTTTCCTCCGGCGCCGGTCGCGTAGCAGATGGTCCCTTTGTCGCAGTCCGCCGACGTGCAGCACGCCTTGCTACATACCCCCGTTGAAGCTCCGGCGTCCGCCGGATCGGCGGCGGCCACGATCTGCCTATCGAGACAGAACGTGTTGGTTTCGCAAGCGCCGGACACGCCGGCGTCGCATGGGCATCCGATCTCACCGGCCGAGCAGGGCCCCGCATCGCTCCCGGCGTCGACGCTGACGACGTCCGGGGCGCCGTCGACTCGTGCGACTTGGACGTCACCTGCGGCGTCGGCGGTCAGTTCGACGGTGTTGTCGTCGGCGGTGTCGTCGCCATTCGAGTCGGCCGCGCCGCCATCCTGGACCACGGTCGCGTCGGGGGTCGCGTCGTTGACCGATACGCAAACGCCTGGCTGGCCATCGACCGCCGAGCACCTCTCGCCCCTGGGGCAAACGTCCCCCACGTTCGGATCGGTCGAGCACGTGAAATGGGGCACGCTGTCGCCCACGATGAACGAGCATGCGGCGGCGCTCACGAGCCCTCCAAGTAACGATGCCGACAGCGCCCACGCGGCGAACGGTCGTCTCGCCAAAAGCCATGCAAGGGGAGTCATCAGAAGGATCCTTTCAAAAGCAGCGTTCCACCGCCCGCCAGCGGTCCCGCGGAGACCGTCGTCGAGCCGGTGGAAACGTGCGGCCCGGACCGTGGCCGCCCAAAGTAAAGATACGCCGTCGTGATGCCCGAGACGAGCGCCACTCCGAAGCCGACGTCGGCGGCTATCGCCTCGTGCCAAGCCAGGTCCGTTCTGCGAACCAGCTCGACATATGTGCCGTCGGGGCCAGTCACGAAATGAGTCGGCTGATCTCGTTCCGCTTTCACTGCGAACACCACTCCGACGGCGAGGGCGACGGAGGACAAGGTCCCGGCGCCCACGGTCAGCCCGTCGACGCGTCCATTCGGCGGAGGAGGAGGCGGCGCAAGCGGAAGCCTCGGGGGTAGCCGCGGTACGACGGAAGACTGGCCGAGCTGGGGATTGGCCGGGTGCGGCCGGGTGGCCGTCTCCGCTGGCGTTGCCGCGGGCTCCGGGCCTGGCTGCTGCTGCGCGGCAAGCTTCTCTTCGAGCTCCCGCTTGGCGCCCTCGAGGCGGCGAATGTACGCGTCGGCCCGATCGCGCTCTTGGGGCAAGAGGTCCATCGTGGTGTAGAGGCGAAACCAGGTGAGGGCTTCGTCGATGTCGGCGAGTTTCTCGTGGACGACCCCCAGGTTGAAGACGAGGTCTTTCGCGTTGGGGTCGAGTTGGTGCGCCTGCTCGAGCTCGGCGACGGCCTCGCGGTACGCTCCTTGCCCGTAGTACGCGCGAGCCTTCTCGAAGTGCTTTCGGGCCGCGGCGACCGCTGGGGTGGTTGGGGCGCTGGTCTCGTCGGCGAGGCATGGGCCCGGCCGCCCCGCAGCCGCGATGCACCCCACGAGCGCCAAGGTGCGCAGCCGCCTCCGAAAGGGCATCTGCGTCAGCATACTCTACTCGGTGCTCGAGAGGCCTCCCCATGCTACGGGTGGGCCGGATGACCGAAGTTCGGGCTCTTTGCCGTCGCGCGCGCGCCGCATCGCGCGGCATGGCCGTCCGCGATCGAGCGGAGAAGGACGCGGCACTCCGGGCAATCGCCGCCGAATTGCGGGCGCGAGAACGCGATCTCCTCGCTGCGAATGCGCGGGATGTCGAGGACGCGCGCGGTCGCGGTACGTCCGGCGCGATGCTCGACCGCCTCGCCCTCGACCCGCGCCGGCTCGCGCAGATGGCCGAGGCCGTGGAGCAGGTCGCCGCACTCGACGACCCGGTGGGCGCCGTGCTCTCCGATACGGTACGCCCGAACGGACTGCGTGTGCGCCGGGTGCGCGTGCCGATCGGCGTCGTTGCCTTCGTGTACGAAGCAAGGCCAAACGTCACGACCGACGCGAGCGCGCTCTGTCTCAAGGCCGGAAACGCCGTCATCTTGCGTGGCGGGTCCGACGCGGCCCGGTCGAACGTCGTCATCGCGGGGGCTATCGCCGACGCACTCGACCGCACCGGACTGCCGCGCGATGCGGTGCAGCTTTTGCCGGCGGGTGATCGCGACGCCGTTCGCGAGCTCCTGCAGCAAACCGATACCGTCGATCTCGCCATTCCGCGGGGCAGCGAAGCGTTCATCCGCTTCGTGAAAGAGGTGTCTCGGGTGCCCGTCATCGCGCACGCGAGCGGCGTCTGCCACTTGTTCGTCGACGCAGGCGCAGACGTCGCGATGGCGGTGCGCATCGCGCACAACGGCAAGCTGCAAAGGCCGGGCGTGTGCAACGCGCTCGAATGTCTTCTCGTCGACGCGAGCGACGCCGCCCGCCTCCTTCCGCCCATTGCGCGCGACTTGATCGAGGGCGGTTGCGAGCTTCGAGGATGCGAGCGCACCCGCCAGCTCGTGCCCGAAGCCAAGCCCGCTGCCGACGACGACTGGGGGCGGGAGTTCTTGGACCGAATCCTCGCGGTCCGAGTCGTCGACGGGCTCGACGCCGCGCTCGAGCACGTCGCCCGCTTCGGCACCGGCCATACCGAGGCGATCTGCACGCGCGACGGGTCGCACGCCGACCGCTGGCGACGCGAGATTGACGCGGCGTGCGTCGTCGTCAACGCGAGCACGCGGTTCCACGACGGCGGTGAGCTCGGCCTCGGCGCCGAGATTGGTACGGCCACGAGCAAGATTCACTGGCGTGGCGTGATGGGGCTCGAAGGTCTGACCACCTTCCAATGGATCATCGACGGAGAGGGGCAAACTCGCGGATGAAGAAGCAGAATGGCGCGGGCGCCGGAGGCGGACGTTCGCGTCCGCCGATCAAGAGCTCGCACGAGAAGGTGCTCGAAAGCAGCGGGGCGCAGGCGCGCGCGAAGAAGGCTCGGCGCGCGGCGCGCGTCCCCACGCCGGAGATCGCGATCCCCCGTGCGCGCGCACCGAAGAAGGCGCGTTTGCCGGCGCCGGCCGACGGCGATGCCGGCGGGCAATGGAGTGTGGCGAGCGAAATTGCGCGTGAGCGGGCGACGGCCATCGCGATTGCAGCGCTCGACAAGAAGGCGGTGGGAGTCGAGATTCTCGATGTCGCCGGGAAGGTCGACTACGCGGACTTCCTCGTCGTCATGACTGGTCGCAGCGATCGGCATACCCAGGCGCTGGCGCAGGGGATCGAAGAGGCACTCAAGAAAAAGGGAGTGAGGCCGATGGCGGTCGAGGGGTTGCCTCATGGCAGCTGGGTCCTGATGGACTTCGGGGACGTCGTCGTCCACGTGTTCCAGGACGAGACGCGCCAGCTCTACGACATCGAGGGCTTGTGGCTCGACGCGCACCGGCTCCCCGTGCCGAAGGGCGCGGAACCGGAACATTCGAGAGACCAAGAAGTCTGAACGTGCCGACGTTCGGGGTCGACGGCGGATTGGACTGGGTCGGCTAGATTGTCCATGTGGGCGATCCCGCCAAACGCCGTGCGACCTACGACGATCTGCTCGCGGTCCCGGCGGGGCTGATCGCAGAGCTCATCCACGGCGTTCTCGTAACGCAGCCACGCCCCGGTGCGCCTCACGCGCGCGCAGCCACGCGCCTGAGCACGAAGCTCGGGAGCCCCTTCGACCTCGGCGACGGTGGGCCCGGCGGGTGGATCATCTTGTACGAGCCCGAGCTGCACCTGCATGGGGGACACGCGCTCGTCCCCGACCTTGCGGGCTGGCGCCGCGAGCACATGCCGCAATTGCCCATGACTGCCGCCGCATTCGAGCTCGCGCCAGACTGGGTCTGCGAAGTGCTTTCGCCGGGGACGGGCGCGACCGATCGCGCGGACAAGGTCCCCCTCTATGCAGCGGAGGGTGTGAGACACGTTTGGCTCGTCGATCCACTTCTCCGGACGCTCGAAGTCCTACGAATCGACGGCCCGACGTACAGAGTCGTCGGCACATGGCGAGACGACGCGGTCGTGCGGGCCGAGCCGTTCGACGCGATCGAACTCGATATTGCGTCGCTCTGGGCAAGCTGATTGCGGCAGAGGACCTCACCCCCGGCCCCTCTCCGCAAGCGGAGAGGGGTGTCTGCGGGTCTCGCGATACCGGAGCTGCTCCCCCTCTCCGCAAGC
>Ga0265325_10000300_pt1 | contig 34777 bp, 28 predicted proteins | sample 41420metaG_FD_202090 | JGI IMG/M metagenome (GOLD analysis project Ga0265325, IMG submission 202090) | Rhizosphere microbial communities from Carex aquatilis grown in University of Washington, Seatle, WA, United States - 4-14-20 metaG | ecosystem: Host-associated > Plants > Roots > Rhizosphere... | reverse complement strand
TACTACACTGACATTCTCGGTTTGACCCTGGTCGCGAAGGAAAAGGACGCTGCCTATCTCGCCTCCACGCTCGACCACCATTCCGTGGTGCTGCGCAAAGGCGACCATCCGCAGTGCGCGCGGCTCGGATTCCAGGTCGGACCGGACGACGATCTCGGCGCCTTCGAAAAGCAGACCACGGCCCACGGCATCAAGGTCCAGCGCAAGAACGACCCCGGGCCCTCGATTGCCGAAATGCTGACCTTCGAGGATCCGAAGGGCACGGTGATGGAGGTGTTCAAGCGCGCCGAATTCTCCCACCAGAAATTCCCCAGCAAAGGCATCGTGCCGCACAAGCTCGGCCACGTCGCGTTCTTCGCCAAAGACGTCAAGAAGGCGACGGACTTCTACTGCAATGTGCTAGGCTTCCGCGTGTCCGACTGGATGGGCGACTTCTTCTCGTTCCTGCGCTGCGGCACCGACCACCACACCATCAACCTGATGCGCGCCGATGACGATCGGCACTTCCACACCGCCTTCGAGCTGCGCGACTGGGGTCACATGCTGACGGCCTGCGATTACCTGAGCCTCAACGGCTACAAGCTTCTCTGGGGTCCGGGCCGGCACGGCATCGGCCACAACCTCTTCACCTATCACCGCGCGCCAAACGGGCTGATCACCGAATTGTTCGCCCAACTCGACCAGATGAACGAGGCGCTCGGCTATTACGAGCCGAGGCCCTGGCACCGCGACCATCCGCAGCGGCCCAAAGTCTGGACGCCGGACCCCAATGCGTCCAACTATTGGGGCGTGGGAGCACCTGAAGAAATGCGCAAATAGACGTTTCACGATGGGGCCGGCGAAACAACGATCGGCTCAAGGGAGGATGGGATGGCTAGGATGTGTGGGAATGCGCTGCGCGCTCTCGTCGCGGCGTTTGTCGTTGGATTGCTTGCGCTCTCGGGCGCGGCCGCGCAGAGCGGCAATCCGATCAAGATCGGAATGAGTCTCGCCCTGACCGGCGCCGGCGCCTCGCCCAGCAAGGTCATCAACACAGCGCTGGAAATCTGGCGCGACGACGTCAACGCCAAGGGCGGGCTGCTGGGCCGTCCGGTGGAGCTCGTCATCTACGACGACCAGAGCACACCGGCGAACGTCCCGGGCATCTACACCAAGCTCATCACCGTCGACAAGGTCGACCTGCTGCTCGGCCCCTACGGCACGAACTTCGTCGCACCGGCGCTGCCGACCATCATCCAGAACAAGAAGATGACGATCAGCTTCACCGCGATCGGCATCAACGACAAGTTCCACTACGACAAGTATTTCTCCATGGTCTCGACCGGTCCGGAGGGCGTCAACGCCTTCTCGATCGGCTTCTTCGATCTGGCCGCCGCGCAACAGCCGAAGCCGCAGACGGTCGCGATTCTCGCCGCCGACGCCGAGTTCGCCCAAAGCGCGGCCCAGGGCGCCCGCGAGGAGATCAAGAAGCACGGCCTCAAGCTCGTGTACGACAAGAGCTATCCGCCGAGCACGACCGACTTCGGACCTGTGGTTCGCGCGGTGCAGGCCACCAGTCCCGACATCGTCTATATCGGCGCCTATCCGCCGGACAACGTCGGCATCATCCGCGCCGCCAACGAGGTCGGTCTGTCGCCGAAAATGATGGGCGGCGCGATGATCGGCATGCTGGTGACCCCGATCAAGGTGCAGCTCGGACCGCTCGCCGACGGCCTGATCACCGGCGAGAACTTCGCCGCCGCATCGGCCAAGGGCATTGCGGGCGCATCCGACTTCCTCAAGCGTTATAGCGCCAAGGCCTCGGCGGCCGGATTCGACCCGCTGGGCTTCGCCTGGGGACCGTTCGCCTACTCGGCCGGCCAGGCGCTGGCCCAGGCGGTCACCGAGACCAAGAGCCTCGATCACGACAAGCTCGCGACCTACATGCACAAGGCCGGCACCAGCTTCAAGACCGTATCCGGGGACTTCTCCTTTGCCGCGGACGGCGAATGGTCGAAATCGCGCATGGTCTGGACCCAGGTGCAGAACGCACAGCCGAACAACCTCGACCAATGGCGCGAAGGACACGCCCAGCCGATCGTCTGGCCACCCGAGTCGCAGACCGGCAAGCTGATCTATCCGTACGGCAACGCACGGAAGAAGTAACAGTCAAAGGGAGGCTTCGGTGAGGAACACGGTTCGAGCGGCGCTGCGCGCCGTACTGGCGCTGTCGGCGGCTTATGTTCTCGCAGCGCCGGCGCAGGCCGCCGACCCGATCAAGGTGGGGATGACGCTGGCGCTCACCGGCGCCGGCGCGCCCGCCGGCAAGATGCTGCAGGCGGCGATCGAAATCTGGCGCGACGACATCAATGCCAGAGGCGGGCTGCTCGGACGGCCGGTCGAGGTCATCGTCTATGACGACCAGAGCAATCCGGCCGGCGTGCCCGGCCTCTACACCAAGCTGATCAGCGTCGACAAGGCCGACCTGCTGCTCGGCCCCTACGGCACGAACTATGTCGCGCCGGCGATGCCGACCATCATCCAGAACAAGCGGATGGTGATCAGCTACACCGCCATCGGCATCAACGACCAGTATCACTACGACAAGTACTTCTCGATGGTTCCGGTCGGCAGCGACGGCGTGAACGCGTTCTCGAACGGCTTCTTCGATCTGGCCTTGCAGCAGAATCCCAAGCCGCAGACCGTCGCGATCATCGCGGCCGATGCCGAGTTCGCCCAGGCCGCCGCCCAGGGCGCACGCGACGAGTTGAAGAAGCACGGCCTGAAACTCGTCTACGACAAGAGCTATCCGCCGAGCACGACGGATTTCACCCCGGTGATGCGCGCGGTGCAGGCCGCCAACGCCGACATCGTGTTCGCCGGCGCCTATCCGCCGGACAGCGTCGGCATCGTGCGCGCTGCCAACGAGATCGGCCTCAACCCGAAGATGTTCGGCGGCGCGCTGATCGGCCAGCTCGTCACTCCGATCAAGGTGCAGCTCGGCCCCGCGCAGAACGGCATCGTCATCACGGAAAGCTTCGTGCCGTCGCCGAAGATGAATTTTCCGGGCCTCGATTCGTTGATGCAGCGGTACCAGGCCAAAGCGCCGGAATTGAAGACCGATTCGATCGGCTATGCTTTCGTGCCGTTCGGCTACACCAACGGCCAGATCCTGGAGCAAGCGGTCACCGCGACCAAGAGCCTCGATTCCGATGTGCTTGCGAAATACATGCACAGCCACAGCTTCAAAACCGTGGTCGGCGACATCGCGTTCGGCAAAGACGGCGAATGGGCGAAGCCGCGGATGATAGTGACCCAGTTCCAGAACATCGAGCCGAACAACGCGGCGCAATTCAAGAGCGGCGAAAAGCAGCCGATCCTTTGGCCGCCGGATTACGCCAACGGCAAGATGATCTACCCCTACGCCGACGCGAGGAAGAAGTAGGCGCAGCGGCACTGCGCTGGCGAACCAGATTCGGGATGTTCCCGCAATCGTCTCGCTTCGTTCGCAAGGAACGAATCGCGCCGTAATCGAATCCGAAGCTGGCGGTAAAATTTTGTGTTAACGCGATGCGGCGGTTTCGACCGCCCGAAATTAAGTAAGCGCGCCGAGATGTTCTCGCTATCGTCTCGCTTCGTTCTCAAATTGCGAATCGGTTCCAAACGCGGAACCGATTCTTGCGCGGAAATTTTCCGTTAATGCGCCGCTCGGCGCCAACGACTATTTCGCCATCGCCGGCGCGCGATCGACCGCCGGCAGATACTGCGGCCGCATGTCGGTGGTCTTCGCCTTGTCCTGGATCGGCGGGCGCGGAAGCTTGGCGATGCCGGGCTCCATCACGAACGTATAGTCCAGCGAGTACCAGGGCGTCTTCACGCCGGGCGCCGGCGGCTTGTCGTCGTGGCGAACGAACGCGCCCAGCAGCCGCCGCGTCACGCCGAATTGCACGTCGGTCTCGATGTTCGGATCGTCCGGCAGATACACCTGCGAGATGTGGGTCTTGTAGCCCGGCTTGTAGATCAGGAAGTGCACGTGCGCCGGGCGCATGTTGTGGCGGCCTTGCGCGCGCAGCAGATCGCCGACCGGCCCGGTGATCGGGATCGGGTAGCCCGCCGGCTTGATGCTGCGGAACGAGAAGCGGCCGTTCTTGTCGGTGGTGAACTTGCCGCGCAGGTTCATGTCGGCCTGGGTCGGATCCTGGTTCTCGTACAGGCCCTCGGTCGAGCTCTGCCAGACATCGACCTCGGCGTCAGCGACCGGCTTGCCATCGCGGTCCTGCACCGTGATATTGCAGAACAGCTCCGCGCCCGGGGTCTGCGAGCGCACGATCGAGCCGCCGTTTTCGGTGCGCGGCGAATCGGTGCGCCAGAACGGACCGAGCAGGTTCGCAGTGGTTTCCGTCGCACCGTTCTTGCCGTTGTTGAGCAGACACACCAGCGTCGAGACGCCGAGCGAGCCCGAGACCAGCACCGCCTCGTTGTGGAAGGCGTTCGAGCTCTGGCCGATCCGGTTGATGGTGGCGCAAGCCTGGTGGAACTCTTCTTCCGTCAGCTTGGCCTCGCGGATGAAAGCATGGAGGTGCTTGACCAGAGCCGTCATCACCTCGCGGAAGCGCGCCTCGGGTGCGCGTGCGATCTCGCTCAGCACCGCCTCGGTGACCTGGTCCGGACCCTCGATGATCATCGCAATCTCCTGCGCGGTTGCGCGCCAGCGGCGCCGCCTGCTGTATTCCTTGGCCGAATTGATATGCTTGCCCGACCGTTTGCTCAATCCCCTGAAACCGCCGCCCTGCCCACGCCTTTTGCCGGGAGCTGAAAAATGGCCGCCCACCGCATCGACACCCACCACCACCCCTACGTCCAGGCCTACGTCAAAAAGACCGGCGACGTGCTCAAGCAGACCACGCACGCTTTCTACGACCGCATCACCAAATGGCAGCCGAGCCAGGCGGTCGAAGCCATGGACAAGAACGGCATCGCCGTGTCGGTGCTCTCGATTTCGTCACCGAGCGTCTGGCTCGGCGACGCTGCAGCCTCGCGCACCTTCGCCCGCGAGTGCAACGACGCAGCGGCTGCGGTCCAGCGCGACCACAAAGGCCGCTTCGGCCATTTCGCGTCGCTGCCGCTGCCCGACACCGAAGGCTCGCTGCGCGAGATCGAATATGCGCTCGAGACATTGCGCGCCGACGGGTTTGCGCTGACGACCAGCTATCTCGACCGCTATCCGGGGGACGATGCGTTCCGCCCGGTATTCGAGGAGCTCGATCGCCGCAAGGCCGTGGTGTACTTCCACCCTACCGCGACGAGCTACGCCTTCAACACGATCCCGGGTGTGCCGCCGCCGACGCTGGAGTTTCCCTTCGACACCACGCGGGCAATCACGAGCCTTCTGTTCGGCGGCACGCTCCACCGCTGTCCCAACATCAAGTGGATTTTCTCGCACGGCGGCGGGGCGTTGGCGATGTTCGCCCATCGCCTCCAGGGCCTAGCCAAGAACCGCCCCGAGATGGGCGCGCGCGTCCCGAACGGCGTCATGAACGAGCTCAGCAAGATTTACGTCGATGTCGTCGGCGTCACGTCGCCCGGCGCGATGCGGGCCATCCTCGACATCGTGCCGATGTCGCATCTGCTGTTCGGCTCGGACTATCCGTTCTGGGACCCTGACGTGACGGTGAAGGGCCTCACGGCGCTGAAGCTTTCGGCCGCCGATCTTGCTGCCATCGAGCGGGACAATGCGCTGAAGCTGTTGCCCCGATTGCCGCACTGAGGAATGAACCGCTAACATGCCGTCGAGGGGCGGGATGCGGCGACGAGATTTCATTCACGTTGCGACCGGGTTAGCGGCAGTTGGCGCGCTGCCCGCTTACGCGCAGCGCGAGCGACTGAAGCGAATCGGTGTGTTGATGGGCGTCGCGGAGACCGACTCCGTCGCACCGCAACGCATTGCCGCCCTCAAGAACCAGATGGCATCACGTGGTTGGCATGAAGGCAGAAACGTCGAGTTCGACGTTGTGTGGACGGCAAGCAATGCGGAGCGCACACGACAAGGCGTCGAGCATATCATCGGTGGGCACCCCGATGTGATCATCGCCCAGACCTTGATACCTGCGTTGCGGCTCAAGCAAGCGACAAACACCATCCCCATCGTGTTCACGAACGTCAGCGATCCCAACGGCGCCGGCCTGGTCAATGCGATAACGCACCCGGGAGCAAACGTTACCGGCTTCAGCAACCTGGAGCCGACAATCGGTGCCAAATGGCTGGAGCTGATCAAGGAAGTCGCGCCCGGGGTGAACAAGGTCGTTGTGATCTTCAATCCGCAGATGTCACCCGTTGCCAAGCCATTCGCTCAGTTTGCCGAAGCCGTGGCGGAAAAATTCAAGATAGCGGTGAAAGCTGCTCCGGTTCTAACCGCTCCCGAAATCGAGGCGGCCCTGACAAACGCTGGCCCCGCGCTTGAAACCGGCCTGATCTTTCCGCCGGATATTTTCACGGCGACCCACCGTCAAATGATCCTCGGCCTCGCGACCCGACGCCGATTACCGGCGGTTTATCCGTATCGCTTTTTCGCCGACGACGGCGGCCTGATGTCCTACGGCACCAGCGCCATCGACTCGTTCGCGCAGGCGGCGACCTACGTCGATCGGATATTGCGCGGTGCAAACCCCGCCGAGCTTCCGGTCCAGGCGCCGACAAAATTCGAGCTGGTGATCAATGCCAAAGCAGCGCGAGCTCTCGGACTCACCGTACCGCCAAAGCTGCTGTTCACGGCCGAAGACGTCATCGACCAATAACTGCAAATATTGTCGGCTGATTGCCTCGCGGCGAGCCGGGATGGCGGCGGTTACTTCCCGCCCTGCTCCTTCTCGCGCAGGCCGTTGAGGAGTGCGCTGCCCTGGTTGAACGGATAAAGCGCGCCGGTCGCGGTCGCGAGCTCCAGCACCGTATGCAGCTCCTCCCAGGTCGCGCCGGCTCTGCGCGCGGCCAGCGCATGCTGCTGCGCGGCGATCTGGTTGTGTTCGACCAGCAGCATCCCGAACAGCATGAGCTGCGTGGTCTTCATATCGAATGACTTGTTGAAGAACGCCTTGTAGCGCAGCCGCTCGGCGTCGAGCAGGAACTCCGGATTCATCTCGCCGGAAAAGGCAAAGCGCCCTGCCGGCAGCGCCGGCAGGGTGCCGAACAGCTCGACATAGCTCTGGCGGAATTTTTCCAGCTCGGCGTCGTGCTCTTTATCGCCGTCGCTCATCACTCCACCTTGATCTTGGCGTCCTGGATCACCTTCCGCCACTTCGGTTCTTCGGACTTGATGAAGTCCATCAGCTCGTCCGGCGAGCCGGCGATCGACTGGAACAGGTAATGGTCGAGGAACGTCTTCTGGAAGTCCGGATCGGCGAACATGCCGCGGACCTCGGCGTTGATCTTGCCCACCACGTCGGCCGGCATGCCGGCGGGCCCGACCAGCGCGAACCATGACACCGCCTGGAATCCCGGGACGGTTTCCGCCACGGTCGGAATGTCCGGAAGCTGCGGCATGCGCTTGCTGCCGCCGACCGCGATCAGCTTCAGCTTGCCGCCCTTCCACAGCGGCACCGCCGAGCCCGCGCTGACGAAGCAGAGCTGAATGTGGCCTGCGACCACGTCGTTGGTCGCGGGCGCCGCGCCCTTGTAATGCACGGCCTGGAGCTTCACGCCGGTCATCGCCTCGAACAGCACCATGTTCAGGTGACCGCTCGACCCGATGCCGTAGGTGCCATAGTTGAGCTCACCGGGCTTCTGCTTGGCGAGGTCGATCAGTTCCTTGACATTGTTGGGCGGAAACGACGGATTCTCGATCAACCCGTGATTGATGATCATCAGCCCGCTGATCGGGGTGAAGCTCTTGTACGGGTCGTACGGCAGCTTGCTGTAGAGGCTCGGGTTGGCGATGAAAGTGCTGTCCGGCGCGATGAACAGCGTGTGGCCGTCGGGCGGCGAATTGACGATGTATTCGGCCGCAATCTGATTGTTGGCGCCGGGCTTGTTCTCGACCACCGCCTGCGCGGCCCAGGCCTTGCTGAAGCGCTGGGCCAGCGCCCGGCCGATGATGTCGGTGACGCCGCCGGCCGGCGCCGGCGAAACGATGGTGATGGTCCGGCTCGGATAGGTCTGCGCGGCGGCCGGCGCAATGGCCAGCGACCCGAGCGCCAGCACAACGGCAATTCGTTTCAGCATTGCTATTCCTCCGGCGTGGAGCTTCCCACGTTTCGCCATCATGAACTAGAGTGCGGCGATGTGTCGGAATGTCGTAGCAAACTCATCCGGGAGGAGGCCCAATGGCGAAGCTTGACGATCTGCTCGAGGAACTGGTGACCGCGAACCACGTGCTGGCGAAGCTCGGCATCGTCGACTCGTTCGGCCATATCAGCGTTCGCCATCCGGACAAGCCGGACCGCTTCTTCCTGTCGTGTTCGCGCGCGCCCGAGCGCGTCAAGCGCGACGACATCATGGAGTTCAATCTGGAGTGCGAGCCGATCGACGCCAAAGGCAGAAGTCCTTACACCGAGCGTCCGATTCACGGCGGCGCCTATGAAGCGCGGCCCGACGTGATGTGCGTGATCCACAACCACAGTCCCGGCGTCATTCCCTACGGCATCACCGGGCACAAGATGCGGCCGGTGATGCACATGTGCGCCAGCATCGGCCACGAGGTTCCGATCTGGGATCAGCACAAGAAATTCGGCGATACCGACCTGCTGGTGCGCACCATGGCGCAGGGCCGCGATCTCGCCAAGAAGCTCGCCAAGGGCGCGACCTGTCTGATGCGCGGCCATGGCTGCGTCGTGGTCGGCCCTTACATGCGCCGCACCGTCTACACCGCGATCTATCTGGAGCTGAACGCCAGGCTGCAGATGCAGGCCGAGGCGATGAGCAAGAAGGTGCGCTTCCTCACGAAGGGCGAGACCGCCGAAGTGGTCAAGACCACGTCGCCGCCAAACGTCAACCGCGCCTGGGAGAACTGGTGCCGCATGGTCGACCGGCCGTACGTGGAGTAGCGATGGACAGCACGCGCTCTCACCTCAACCCGTCACCCTGAGGTGCTCGGCGCCCTTGCGCCGAGCCTCGAAGGGCGACGGCCCGCGATTCCGGGGCCGCATCCTTCGAGGCTCGCTACGCTCGCGCCTCAGGATGACGGAGAGACGCAAGCGTTCGCTGTACGCATCAAGACAGCGGTCCGAAGTTCGGCGGCGGAATCCGGCGCTTGCTCGCCGCCTCGTAGGCCGAGGCGATCTTGAGCAGAACGTCCTCCTTGCCGGGCTCGGCGCGGAACACCAGCGAGAACGGCAGGCCCGGCGCAGGAATCGTCGTCGGCGTGTCGGAGGCTTTCGACACATAACGCTTGCGGTCGGCCGTGAGTTGATAGACCGGATCGTAAACGGTCGTGACGTAGCCCGCCGGGATCAGCACCTCGGTCAGCCCGGCGTTCGGGCCGGACAACGACTCGGGACGAAGGTTGCTCGCGATATTGTACTGGTAGGCATGGCCGATCAGCCCCGGCGGCCACGGCGTGTGCAGCCGCACCAGCGCGTCGAGCTTGTTCTCCAGGATCACCATCATGTCGGCGCGGCGCAGAAGCTCGCGCAGCATGATGCGCTCGTTGACGCCCTGGCGCTGGCCGTGCGGATTGCGCGGATCGGCCACCTCCTCCCAGTTCTTGAACGCAGCGCGCTGGTCGTCGCCCCAGAATTTCGAGCGCGCGTTGAGCTTGGCCCAGTCGGTCAGCGATTCGCGGAAGCCTTTGGCCTGCCAGTCCGCAGCGCGGCGCGTCAGGTACTGCGAGATGTGGAAGCGGAACGCCATCGCCATTTCCTGGTTCTGGATGGTGGCGAGGTCGAGATTCTTCGGCGGTGCGATCCGGCCTTCGGCCATGGCGACACAATAGTCGATCGGCTGCATCGTGCCGGTGCCGAACATCTTGCCTGGCATGAATTCGGTCGGAACGATCGCCGCGGCAAAATCCGGGAACACCGGCGTGCCATCCGCCTTCACGCGAAACAGCAGATCGGGCATGAACACCGGCACGAGACGAGCGAGCGCAGTGCGGAAATCGACCTTCATCGACTCGATGTCAGGGTCCGGCGTCCACAACGGATCGGACGATTCGACCAGCGTCACGCCGAGATGGCCGCCCAGCACCGTCTTGATTTCTTTCTTGGCCGCGTCGACGATCGGCTGCTCGGTTTTCGAATCCTTCGGATAGACCATCGACTCGCGGATCACGCCGAGCTGCATGCCTTTCAACGAGCCCGGCGTTCCGGCAGCCTTGGCATGCTCGGCATACGCCGGCAGCACCGAGGAGCGCGGCACGGTGGTGAAAATGTCGCGCGGGTCGTAATAGCCCTCGACCGGGTCCTTCAGTGCATCGAGGATTTTCGCGCAGTCCTCGATCTTGCGGGCATGGATGCCCGAGCGATCGCAGTAGATGTCGGCGCCGATCGCGCCGCCGTCGAAACCCAGCATCGCCTTGTGCGGCAGGATCAGCGCCACGGCGTTATGGTTCGACGGCCCGCGGCACGACGCCCGCGTCTCTTCGCCAAGCGCCGCCATCACCAGGTTCGCGCTGACAGAAACGCCTGAGCCCGAGCTTGAGCCGAGCGAGGCCGAGCGCGTGGTGTCGTAGACGTTCGCCGGATTGCCGGCCCAGGTGCTGCGCTGATAACCGAGCGTCGACGGCAGCACCTTGTCCGGCTTGTTGCGCCCGCCCGGATCGCCGGCGCGGCCGTTGTATTCGGTGTTCACCGCCTTGGCGAAGATGATCGCGCCCTTGTTGCGAAGCTGCTCGACAAGCACGTGATCCCGGGCCGGGAAGTCGATGTCGTAGCGGGCGTCGCCGCCGCCGGTCGAGCGCATGTCCTTGGTGTCGAACGGGTCCTTGAAGGCGAACACCACGCCGTACATCGGCATTTTTCCGAGATCGGGATTGCGGCCGAACTGCTTGTCGAGCTCGGCGGCACGCTCCAGCGCGTCGGGCTGCTGGCGGAAGAACTCGCACACCGGCGGCGCGGCCGGCGGCAGCGGCCCAAGCGAAGGATGCTTGTCGAACTCGCCCCAGCATGTGACAGAACGCTCGCCGCGGATGTTGAGCGTGCCGATGGCATTGAGCTGACCCGCGTTCGGAATACCGACGAGCATGCCGAACTGCTGCTGCACGTCGGGCTTCGACGCAGTCGGTTCCATGCGGCCGTACTCGATCGGCGGGCCCTGGTACTGGTCGAGATCGGGCAGGATCGTCGAGGCCTTGACGGTCGCGGTCGGGAACTTGAGCGGCGCACCGGCGCGCACGACGCCCTTGGCCTCGGGCGCCGATGCACCGTCTGCGGTCACCAGCATGGAGGCCACACCGTTGTAGGCGCGGACCCGCGCGAGATAGCCCTGCACGACATCGACCGCCGTGGTCGCGCCCGCTTGAATGGCCCGATGCAGGTCCGCAATCGTCGCCTCTTCGAGGCGGAATGATTGTGTCTTGGCTTCGGTCTTGTCGAGCATTCTCAGCACCTATGGTATGGCACGCCGCGGCAGCACACGCTGTCGTCGTCATCCGCGAAAGCGGATGATCCAGTAAGCACGACTGTAGAATTCGCGCTCCGTCGGAACAACAGACCTATGCGATTACGGGATGCCCCGCCTTCGCGGGGCATGACGGTGGAGCGGCGTTTCCAGGGCGCGCTCGCGCCGTGAATCCGGTAAAGTGCTGCCATGACCGACGCCGCTCCCACCATCATCTCCTCCGCCGACCTCGCCATACTCGGCGAACTCGAGCGCAAGGTGCTGTGGCTGGCGAGCTGGACCATCCACAACGCCAACCACCTGCGCGAGAACCTCGACGGGTTGAAGGTCGGCGGCCACCAGGCGTCGTCGGCGTCGCTCGCCACCATCATGACGGCGCTCTACTTCCGCGCGCTGCGGCCGCAGGACCGCGTCGCGGTCAAGCCGCACGCCTCGCCGAACTTCCATGCCATCCAGTATCTCCTGGGCAAGCAGAGCCGCGACAAGCTTGAGCAGTTCCGCGGCTACAAGGGGGCGCAGAGCTATCCGTCGCGGACCAAGGACACCGACGACGTCGATTTCTCGACCGGCTCCGTCGGACTTGGCGTCGCGCAGACGCTGTTCTCGTCGCTGGTACAGGATTATGTCCGCGCCCACGGCTGGGGCCTCGACCGGCCCGAAGGCCGCATGGTGGCGCTGATCGGCGATGCCGAGCTCGACGAGGGCAACATCTTCGAGGCGCTGCTGGAGGGCTGGAAGCAGGGCCTGCGCAACTGCTGGTGGATCATCGACTACAACCGCCAGAGCCTCGACGCCGTGGTGCGCGAAGGGCTGTGGGAGCGCTACGAGCAGCTTTTCAAAAATTTTGGTTGGGACGTCGTCATCCTGAAATACGGCTCATTGCAGCAGGCCGCGTTCCGCGAGCCCGGTGGCGAGACCTTGCGGCAATGGATCGACCGCTGCCCGAACCAGCTCTATTCCGCGCTGGTGTTCCAGGGCGGCGCGGCGTGGCGCAAGCGCCTGATGGATGAGATCGGCGACCAGGGTCCCGTGACCAGGCTGATCGAGTCACGCTCCGACGAGGAGCTTGCTCGGCTGATGAACAACCTCGGCGGCCACGATCTGCCTTCGGTCGTCGAGGCGTTCGACCGGATCGACCACGATCGCCCGACCTGCTTCATCGCCTACACCGTCAAGGGCTTCGGCCTGCCGATCGCCGGCCACAAGGACAACCACGCCGGCCTGATGACGCCGGCGCAGATGGAGACATTCCGCCAGGCGATGAACATCCGCACGGGCCACGAATGGGATTTGTTCGAGGGATTGCAGACCAGCCCGGAGAGCCTGAAAGCCTTCCTCGGCAAAGTGCCGTTCGCGCAAGGCGGGCCGCGCCGATTGCACGCCAAGAATTACCACGCGCCGGCCGAGCTTTCGGTCACCATCCAATCCGAAATGTCCACCCAATTCGGCTTCGGCGCGCTGCTGAACGAGCTTGCCCGCGAGAAGACGCCGCTCGCCGAGCGCATCGTCACTACATCGCCGGACGTGACGGTCTCGACCAACCTTGGTCCGTGGGTCAACCGCCGCGGCCTGTTCGCGCGCGAAAGCATGGCGGATACCTTCAAGAGCGAGCGCATTCCCTCGACCTTCAACTGGGAGTTTTCGCCCAAGGGTCAGCACATCGAGCTCGGCATCGCCGAGATGAACCTGTTCATTCTTCTCTCCGCGCTCGGCCTGTCGCATTCCATCAACGGCGAGCGGCTGCTGCCGATCGGCACGCTCTACGATCCATTCATCGCCCGCGGCCTCGATGCGCTGAACTACGCCTGCTACCAGGACGCTCGGTTCATCATTGTCGCGACGCCGTCCGGACTGACGCTGGCGCCGGAGGGCGGCGCGCATCAGTCGATCGCCCAGCCGCTGATCGGTTTGGCCCAGGACGGGCTCGCCGCCTTCGAGCCGGCATTTGTCGACGAGCTTGCCGCGATCCTGGCGTTCGCTCTCGATTACATCCAGAAGGACGGCGGCGGCGAAGCGTCGGAGCGCAACTGGCTGCGCGACGAGACCGGCGGCTCGGTCTATCTGCGGCTGTCGACGCGGCCGATCGAGCAGATCAAGCGGCCGATGACGCCCGAGCTGCGGCAAGCCATCGTTGACGGCGCCTATTGGTTGCGGGAGCCCGGCCCGAACTGCCAGGTGGTCGTCGCCACCGCCGGTGCGGTCGCGCCCGAGGCGATCCAGGCCATCGGCCTGATGGCCGAAGACCGCCGCGACGTCGGCCTACTCGCCGTCACCTCGGCCGACCGGCTCAACGCCGGTTGGACCGCGGCATTGCGCGCGAGAGAGCGCGGTCTCGTGCACGCCCGCTCGCATATCGAGCGGCTGTTCGCCGCGCTGCCGCCCAATTGCGCCATCGTCTCGGTGCTCGACGGCCATCCGGCAACGTTGGCCTGGCTTGGCGCCGTCAACGGCCATCGGGTGCGGCCGCTCGGCGTCGAGCATTTCGGCCAGACCGGCTCGATCCCCGACCTCTATCGCCACTACGGCATCGACGCCAACGCCATCGTTGCCGCGGCCGAGGCTATTGCCCCGGGCCGGCCGATCCGGCATCTGCGCGCGCTAGGCTGACCGATTAGCGTATGCCGCCTTTTTTCGTGATCTCGCCGGTGTAGCCGACGAAGCGCTTGCGCAGATCGAGCAGCAACGGACGATTGGTAACGATCTCGGCGTAGTCGGTCGCGACCTTGTATTCGAAGATCGGCTTGAGCCCGGCTGGCGGCCGCACATCCTTACGCGCGGACCAGGTTCCGGTGCGCTCCTGCTGTTCCTTCTGCATGAACCACGTCATGTAGAGTTTGGCCACGTTCGGATGCGGCGCATCCTTGAACACCGCGCCACGCTGTCCCCAGGCCGGCATCGCGTCCTGGTCCGAGAACGCGATCTCGACCGGCTCGCCGTGCGCCTTGTCGGCGATCGTGTGCTCCAGGATCATGTCCAGCGTGGCGACGCTTTCGCCGGCGATGACGCTGCGAATCGTGCCGAGATGACCCTGGATGAACTTGGGGCTGTTCGCCATGTAGGCGTCCATCCACTGCCATCCGTATTTCTTGATGATGGTGTAGTAGGCGAACAACGTGGCGTCGTCATCATGCGGATAGGGCGAGATCAGCTTGCCCTTGAACTCGGGCTTCAGAAAGTCATTCGCGTTGCGCGGCGCCTGGACGGCCGACAACAGCTTGGTGTTGTAGGTCGGCGCGATCGCCAGCACCGTCACCGGCGTGAAGGCACCGTCGGGATCGCGAAACCGTTCGTCGATCATGTCGAACGCATCGGTCTTGATCGGCTGCAGCACGCCTTCGGCTTTCCACCGCGCGAACTCCTGGACGGCCTGGAACGTCACGAAATCGACCTGGAGCTTCTTCTCGGCCATCTGCTTGTCGATCATCGGAGCGAGGCTGCCGGAATAGCCTCCGGTGATCTTGACCTTGATGCCCGGAAATCGCTGCTCGAAGTCCTTGGCGATGCCTTCGTAGGCCCGGATCGGTCCGCCTCCGACAAAGGACAGTTCGCCCTCGGCCTTGGCCTTCTGATAAAGCTCGTCGATGGTTTCAGCGCCGGCCTGGCCTGCGGCCGCAAGACTCGCCGCGATCGCGGCGATCATGGAAATGCTGAGTTTTCCGCGCATCGTACCCTCCCTGATTCCAACACCATTCAAGACGATCTGCGCCCGTTGTCTTGTCGTGCCGGCGAACGATGACTCGTTCGCAATGCACCATTGCCGGCGCGTCAGCCCATTATCGCTTCGAAGTTATCGCGCGTCGACGTCCATTCCGCTATTGAGGGGCTCGGCCGAACTCACGGAGCTGAGACATTGAATTCCACGTCTGTCGCCATTGCCGGCGGCGGCCCGGTCGGGCTGATGCTGGCGCTGTTCCTCGACCGCTACGGCGTGCGCTCGGTGATCTTCAACTCCGAGCCCGAGGTGCGCCGCCATCCCAAGGGCTCGACGCACAACGCGCGCACCATGGAGCATCACCGGCGGCTCGGCATCGCGCCGCGCATCCGCGATCTTTGTCTTCCGTACGACCGGCCGACCGACGTCAGCTACTACACCCGCCTGACCGGCTGGGAGCTCGGCCGCCTGCCGCTGCCATCCGAGGCCGAGAAGCGCCGCACCGTCGCGGCCTCCGCCGCGACCGACCAGGTCCCCGAGCCGCTGCTGCGCGCCAACCAGATGTACATCGAGGGATTTCTGTTGGAGCACGCGCGCACCAGGCCGAACATCACCGTCCGCTTCGGCTGGTCGCTGACCGGATTTCAGGAGGACGACGCGGGCGTGACGGTCGAGGCTGAGAGCCGCGACGGCAATCGTGAAAAATGGCGCGCGCAATATCTCGCCGGCTGCGACGGCGGCCGCAGCTTCGTGCGCCGCTCGCTGGCGCTGCGCTACAACGGCTTCGCCAAGCTCGACTCGCCGCATTACGGCGGCCGCATGAACGCGACTTACTTCCATGCGCCGACGCTCTATCGCGATCACCTCGCGCAGCGTCCCGGCTGGAACTACTGGATCGTCAACCCCGAGATGCGTTTCGTTCTGATCACGCTCAACGATCCGGAAGACTTTCTGGTGTTCTCGAAAGCCTCGGAGGATGGTGGGGTTCCCACCGACGAGGAGATGGCCGATCTCATCCGAGGCGGCATCGGCGCCGACCTGCCGATCCGCGTGCTCGGTCATTGGCCGTGGACCGCCGGCGTCGCGCTGGTGGCCGAGCGCTTCGTCGCCAACCGGGTCGCTCTCGCCGGCGACGCTGCTCATCTGTTCACCCCGACCGGCGGCTTCGGCATGAACACCGGCATGGACGACGCATCCAATCTCGCCTGGAAGCTGGCTGCCTTGGTGCAGGGCTGGGGCGGGCCGGGCCTGCTGAAATCCTACGAGATCGAGCGGCGGCCGATCGCCGAGCGCAACACCATCGCGGCGCGCGAACTGAACAAGCATCTCATCGCCATGCCGGCGCCTCCTGAGATGGAAGAGGACACGCCTGCGGGCGCGGCAGCCCGGCGTCTGGTCAGCGCGCACCTGCTGACCATGGGCGAGGAATTCGCCTCGATCGGCGTGCAGCTCGGCGCGCGCTACGACGGCTCGCCGATCATCGCGGCGGATGGCAGCAAAGCGCCGCCGGACGATTACGTCAATTACGCGCCGTCGTCCGTGCCGGGCGGACGCATGCCGCACTATTGGCTCGGCGCGGGACGCGGCCATGGCGACTCGCTGTTCGACCATCTCGGCAACGGCTTCACGCTGCTGCGTCTCGGCAGCAGCGCACCCGACGCCTCGGCACTTGAAGCTGCGGCCCGCGCGCGTGGCGTGCCGCTGAAAGTCCTCGATGTTCCGGCGGGCGAAGCACGCGACCTCTATGGTTGCGATCTGGCGCTGGTCCGGCCCGATCAATACGTGGCCTGGCGCGGCAATGCGCCGCCGGCCGATCCGGACCGGCTGTTGGCGCAGGTCACCGGCGCGCTCTGAGCGCGACAGCCATGCGCGACCTCGCGCCAAATTGACATTTCGGTCCCGCTCGGCAATCAAAGCCGCGACTTTGCCGGTCAATCCTCCGGCATTTGCAATCGGCATTTCCACGTCAAGGAACAGTCTCGATGTCGAAGTTTCTCACGTTGATCGCCACAGCGGCCGCGCTCCTGGCGACCGTCCCTGCGCAGGCCGAGGGCGCGTATCCCGATCATCCGATCCGGCTCATCGTTTGCCTGCCGGCCGGCGGCGGCGTCGACACGGTGTCGCGTATGATCTCCGACAAGATGTCGAAAATCCTCGGCCAGCCGGTGATCGTCGAGAACAAGGGCGGTCAGTCCGGCAACCTCGGCACCGAAGCGGTCTACAGCGCCACGCCCGACGGCTACACGCTGCTCGCCTCGCAGCCGGCGCCAATCACGACCGCACCGCTGCTGTTCAAGAATCTGCCCTACGATCCGACCAAGCTCGAGCCGATCGGGGTGATGTCGCGGATTTCCAACACGCTGCTGGTGCGCGCGGACTTTCCGGCCAAGGACGTCAAAGAATTCATCGCCTACGCCAAGGCCAATCCGGGCAAGCTGAACTACGCCTCGCAGGGCAACGGCACCACGTCGCATCTCACCGGCGCGATGTTCGAGGCGGCGACCGGCGTCAAGATGAACCACATCCCCTATAAGGGCACTGCGCCCGCAATCAACGATTTGGTCGGCGGCCACGTCGATCTGATGTTCAACGAACTCGCCACCTCGATCGAGCTGCACAAGGGTGGCCGAGCGAAGCTCCTTGCGGTCACGTCCGAGAAGCGGTTCTCCGAAATCCCGGATGTGCCGACCATGGCGGAAGCCGGCGTGCCGAACTTCATCTCCGACACCTGGAATGCGATTTCGGCGCCGCCCAAGACGCCGCCCGAAATCGTCGCCAAGCTCAACGCCGCCCTCAACCAGGCGCTGAACGATCCGGACGTGAAAGCGACCTACGCGCGCATGCATCTGGAAGCCGTCGGCGGCACGCCGGAGAACATGAGCAAGATCGTCAAGGACGACACCTCGCGATGGGGCGCCGTGATCAAATCGGCTAAGGTGACACTGCAATAGCAACGTGATTCGACCGGCCGCCGCGGGCTGGTCGCGGCCGGCCGGACCATGGACGACAGTGCAGGCACGGGCGAGCGGGATCATTTCATCCCGATCCGCAAGATCGATGTGCTGGAGGCAGTCGCCGCCGACGGCGCATTCAGCAGCGACGACGAACGGCAGAAATTCCGCCAGCTCTGCCGTATGCTGGGCGCGATCCTGCACCATCGGTTCTTCGACCGTCTCGAAAGGCTGCGCAACGACTACTTCTATTTCAATCCCGACCTCGACCATCGCCGTGGCGTCGACCCGACCACCATCGAACGGGCCTACCAGGAGCTGATGGACACGCTCGCGGGCGTGCTGAACAACGCCAACTTCACCGAGATCCCGCACGAGGAGATCAACCAGGCTCATCGCGAGCACGCGCTGGTGCAGGTCGACCTCGTGGCGCCGCGCGATAACTACCGCGAGGTGAGATTCTTCCGGCGCGGCCATCACCGGGAGACCATCGAGATCAAAGAGTGGTACGGCTGGCGCACGCGCAAGGCCGAGATCGACGTCTACGACGATGTCGTTCTGCTGATCACCATGCGCAACGACGCGCGGTCGAGGAACCGCCACACCCGGCACGTCAAGCTGCGGCCGGGTTCCGTCCTGCTGAAATACTTCCGCGATATCGCGCGCACCGACCTGAACGCCCTCTTCCCCGACGTCCGCGTGGTGATGGGCGTGAAGGATCGCCTGTGGCTCGGCATCCCCGCGATCCTTGGCGGCATCCCGATCCTGATCAAGCTCGCCACGACGCTGACGGTGCTGTTCTTGGTGGCCGAATTTTACATCGGACTCGGCGGCTCGGTGAAAGAGGCCGACATGGCCGGCGCGCTGGCCGCCGTCGGCGGGCTCGTGGCGCTCGGCGGCTTCATCGTACGGCAATGGACCAAATTCCAGCGCCAGTCGCTGCTCTATCAGAAAATTCTTTCGGAGAACGTGTACTTCCGGAATCTCAACAACAACGCCGGCATCTTCGACTACATCATCGGCGAAGCCGAAGAGCAGCAATGCAAGAAGGCGTTCCTGACGTACAAGTTCCTGCACATTCCCGGCGACGGCCCGACCGAGCAGGAGCTCAACGTGCGGATCGGAGCGTGGCTCAAGGCGACATTCGGCATCGAGGTCGATTTCGAATGCCACGACGTGATCGAGCGGCTCGACCAGCTTGGGCTGCTGCGACGCGACGCGACGCGCCTGTACGTGGCGCCGGCCGACGAGACATTCGCCAAATTGCGCGACCTCTGGGCCGGCTTTGCGTCGGAGGGTATCCCCGCCTGAAGGCGCGGCCGATCGACCAGCAAAGCCCGCACGACGCGGCTATACTGGCGTCGGATCGATCCCTGACGGCAGCCATGAGCGCAGCAAGAGCCCACCTCACCGCGCAACCGATGGATTTCTGGCTGGCGCGGGGCGCCATCCTGGTGATCGCCGGCCTTCAGATCGCCGTTGTGAACAATCTCAGCGTCGGGCCGCGCTGGCTCGCGCCCATCATCGAGCTCGCATTGCTCGCACCGCTTTCGGTGGCCACCGCATGGACCCAGCACAAGGCCCGCCGCGCCGCGGACGACGAGCAGTGGGTGGCGGTCGAGCGGATTTTCCGGCATGTGCGGTGGCTCGCCATCACGCTGACGGCGCTGGCAACGGTCATGAACTTCGGCCAGCTTGCCAGGCTCGTGCAGGCGATGCTGGCGGGTCACGCCGGGACCGCCCAGACGCTCCTGCTGGACGCGGTCAACATCTGGCTGACCAACGTGGTGATCTTCGCCCTGTGGTTCTGGACGATCGATCGCAACGGCCCGACCGGCGTGGGCACCGACCAGGAATGCAACGGCGACTTCGTGTTCACGCAGCAGCAGATGCGCGGCGCCAGGTTCCGGGGCTGGACGCCGGGCTTTGTCGACTACCTGTTCCTGGCATTCACCAATGCCACCGCATTCTCGCCGGCGGACACGTTTCCGATCTCGCGGCGGGCCAAGCTGCTGATGATGGCTGAATCGGCGACCTCGCTCATCACAATCGCTGTCGTGGCCTCGCGGGCGGTCGGCATTCTGAGCTAATTCAGGAGCGAGCCACGCCGCAACGCTCCCGCGACAATTCCGGCGTTTATCTCTCGCGCGGAATGCGCGACAGTACCCGGGCCACCGGGCGGCAGACCCGGAGACACCGGGGGGAGCTTCGCATGCCACTCGTCGGCAGACGTGCATTCATCGCCGGCGCAGCAGCGTCAATTCTGGCGCGCGCGGCGGCCTCAGCCGACGACTATCCGAGCCGGCCGGTCACCCTGATCATCCCGTTCCCGCCGGGCGGCAGCACCACCATCGTGATCCGCTCGGTCAGCGACAAGCTCGGCGAAGAGCTCGGTCAGCAGGTCATCATCGACAACCGCGGCGGCGCCGGCGGAACGCTTGGGACGCGCGCCTTGGCGAAATCGGAGCCCGACGGCTACACCATCGGGCTTGGCTACACCGGCACGCTCGCGATCGGCCCCAATCTCTATCCCAACGTGGGCTACGACCCGCGCAAGGATTTCGCCGCCATCGGCCGGATCGCAACCGCGCCCAATACGTTGGTGGTGCATCCCTCGTTCCCGGCGAAGAGCGTCCAGGAGTTCATCGCCTATGCCAAGGCCAACCCGGGCAAGGTCAGCTTCGGCTCCGCCGGCATCGGCACGGTGAGCCACGTCTGCGGCGAATATTTCGCGACCGTGACCGGTATCAAGCTCGTGCACATTCCCTATAAAGGCACCGGCCCCGCCTTGCAGGACCTGATCGGCGGCCACATCCCGGCGGCATTCGCGCCGATCCCCGCGACCTACGCAAACGCCAAGAGCGGCACCATGCGGATGCTTGCGGTGACCAGCTTGCAGCGTTCGACGCTCGCCCCCGAAATCCCGACCATCGCGGAACAGGGCGTGCCGGGCTTCGAAGCGGTGCTGCGTTACGCCTTGGTGGCGCCGGCCGGCACGCCGCGGCCGATCATCGACAAGCTCAACAAGGCGCTTAATGCCGCGGTCGCGGGCGACGAAGTGCGAAAGCGCCTCGCACTGGAAGGCGCCGAACCGGTGACCGGCACGCCGGAGGACTACGCCGCCGACCTCGACAAAGAGGAGCGGCTTTGGGCCAAGGTCGTGAAAGACTCGGGGGCGAAGGCCAACTAGGGAATCGAGCAATGCGGATGGCTGTTCACTTTCGGTGTTATGCAATCGCCCTCGCGCTCTGCGCGTTAGCGCTGCCGGCGCAGGCTCAATCCGACTACCCGACCAAGCCGATCACGCTCGTCATCCCGCTGCCGCCCGGCGGCACCAACGACATCATGGCGCGCGCCGTCGCCGACAAGATGAGTTCTGCGCTCGGCCAGCAAGTCGTCGTCGAGAACCGCGCGTCCGGCGGCAGCGGCACGGTCGCGACCCGGGCCGTCGCCCGCGGCCCGGCCGACGGCTACACCCTCCTGCTCGCCTACACGTCGACCATGGCGACCGGACCGCACATGCTGCCGAACGTCGGCTACGACGCGCGCAAGGACTTCGCTCCGGTCGGGACGATCGGTTATGCGCCGGCGCTGATCCTGGTCCATCCCAGCGTCACCTACCGCGACGTCGCCGAACTGGTCGCCGCGATGAAAGCGTCGAAGGAGCCGTTCCAGGTCGGAACGCCTGGCGTCAGCACCGTCAACCACATGTCGGCGCTGCTGTTCGCGCAGCAGGCCGGCGTGAAGCTGCAATACATTCCCTACAAAGGATCGCAGCCGCTGATCACCGACCTGATCGGCGGTTTCGTCAAAGTCGGCTTCAATCCGATCCCGGTGTCGCGCGCCGCGATCGAAGGCAAGCTGATCCGGGCGCTGGCGGCCACGTCGCTGAAGCGGTCGTCGGCGTTTCCCGACCTGCCAACAGTCGCCGAATCCGGCCTGCCCGGCTATGACGCGGTGCTGACCTACGGCATCGTCGCACCGGCGGGCACGCCTCGGCCGATCGTCGACAAGCTCAACAAGGTGCTGCGCGAGACACTCGCCACCGACGAGGTGAAGAACCGTCTGGCCCAGGAGGGCGCCGAACCGCTGCCGACCACACCCGAGGAGCATGCGGCCATCATCGATCGCGAAGAAAAGAAATGGGCCGCGCTGATCAAGTCGACCGGCATGCAAGCGAAATGAGGAATGAACGCGTGAGAATCGCCCTGAAGTTCGTGCTGCCGGTTGTCCTGCTTTCGGGCGCCGCTGTCGCGCAGGATTATCCGACCCGTCCGATCACCCTGGTGGTGCCGTACGCCGCCGGCGGCGGCAACGACATCATGGCGCGCACCGCCGGCGACAAGATGAGTCCCATCCTCGGCCAGCAGATCGTGATCGAGAACCACGGCGGCGCCGGCGGCTCGATCGCCACGCGGCAGGTCGCCCATGCCGCGCCGGACGGCTACACGCTGGTGCTGGGCGGCACCGGCACGCTGGCGATCGATCCGACGCTCTACGCCAATGCCGGCTATGACCCGCGCAAGGATTTTGCGCCGGTCGGCCTGATCGGCACCAGCGCGCTGGTGCTGCTGATCAACCCGTCGATCCCGGCCCACACCGTCAAGGAGCTGATCGCCTACGCCAAGGCCAACCCCGGCAAGCTGACCTACGCCTCGGCCGGTGTCGGCAGCGGCATCCATCTCGCCGCGGAATACTTCCGCTCCCAGGCAGGCCTTGAGATGACGCACGTGCCCTATAAGGGCTCGGCGCCGGCACTGACCGATCTCGTCGGCGGCCACGTGTCGATGTATTTCTCGTCGATGCCGCCGGCCGTGGCGCTGGTGAAAGAAGGCAAGCTCCGCGCCCTGGGGGTCACGGGGCTGCAACGCTCGCCGTTGTTCCCGGAATTGCCGACCATCGCGGAGACCGCCCTACCCGGCTTCGAGGCGGTGCTGCATTACGGCATTGTCGCGCCTGCCGGCACGCCGAGGCCGATCGTCGCCAAGCTCAACGCCGCGCTGCGCCGGGCGGTGATGTCCGACGACATGAAGCAGAAACTTGCCGCCGACGGCACCGAGCCGCTCGCCTCGACACCCGAACAATACGCGGCCGATATCGACAAGGAAGAAACCAAATGGTCGGCCATCATCAAGAAGTCCGGCGCCAAGGCTCAATGAGGTTGCGCGCCGCGCTGATCGGGCTGGTGATGGTTTCGGCTTCGGCGGCATGGGCCCAGGACCATTCATCGCGGCCAATCACGCTGGTGGTGCCTTACGCGGCGGGCGGCGGCAACGACGTTATCGCGCGCATCGTCGCCACCAGGATGAGCGCCGACCTCGGCCAGCAGATCGTGATCGAGAACCGCGGCGGCGCCGGCGGCACCATCGCCACGCGGCAGGTCGCGCACGCCGTGCCCGACGGCCTGACACTGCTGATCGCGACGAGTTCGCTTGCGATCAATCCGTCGCTCTATCCCAGCGCCGGCTATGACCCGCGAAAGGATTTCGCGCCGATCGGCCTGATCGCCTCGAGCAGCAACGTGGTGCTGGTGCATCCGTCGGTGCCGGCCCAGTCCATCGTCGAGCTGATCGCGCTGGCGAAGCGCGAGCCGGGAACGCTCACGTTCGCCTCGACCGGAACCGGATCGAGCGTGCATCTCGCCGCCGAATTGTTCGCCGGCATGGCCGGCATCAAGCTCACCCATGTGCCGTACAAGGGTTCGGGCCCGGCGCTGAACGATCTGCTCGGCGGCCATGTCAGCATGATGTTTGCGACCATGGCGAGCGCCGCAGGTCTTGTGCGCGAGGGCTACAAGGTCCGGGCGCTGGCCGTCACCGGCGCGACGCGCTCGACGCTGTTTCCCGAGCTTCCGACCGTGGCCGAAGCGGGCTTGCCCGGCTACGAGGCGGTGCTGCATTACGGCATCGTCGCCCCGGCCGGCACGCCCGCGCCGGTGATCGAGAGGCTCAATGCAGCGCTGAACGCCGCCCTCGCCGACGACGAGATCAAGCAGAAGCTTGCCGCCGAGGGCGCCGAGGTGCTGCCGGTCAGCCCCGGCGCGTATGCCGCCGACATCGCCAAGGAAGAGACGAAGTGGTCCGAGATCATCCGCAAGGCGGGTGTGAGGGCGGAATGACGTGCCCCTCCGCGTCGTTGCGAGGAGCGCCAGCGACGAAGCAATCCAGGCCCTTCAGCGTCGTGCTGGATTGCTTCGCTTCGCTCGCAATGACGGTTCAACTCGATTCAATCATGCTCTAGACTGAATTTATGAACTTCGACTTCACCGAAGAGCAAAAGCTGTTCGCCGAGTCGGTGCGCCGTTTCGCACAGGCGCATCTCGCCAAGGACGCATTGCAGCGCGCGCACGACTCGCGATTCCCGTTCGACGTCGCCAGGCTGATGAGCGCCCAGGGGTTGATGGGCATCACCATCGCCGAAGCCGATGGCGGCCAGGGCGGCGCGCTGATGGACGCGGTGATCGCCATCGAGCAGATCGCCGCGGTCTGTCCGCGCAGCGCCGACGTGGTGCAGTTCGGCAATTTCGGGCCGATCCGCACCTTCGCCGAATACGGCACAGCCCATCAAAAGAAAAAATGGCTGACCGAATGTCTCGCCGGCAACGCCGTCATCAGCCTCGGCATGAGCGAGCCCGAGGCCGGCTCCGCCGTCACCGATCTCAAGACCTCGGCGAAACAAGACGGTTCAAGCTACATCCTCAACGGCACCAAAGTGTTCTCGACCTTCAGCCCGGAAGCGTCCGTATTTCTGGTCTACGTCCGCTACGCGCCGGGTGTCGGCGGTATCGGCTCGGTTCTGGTCGAGCGCGGCGCGGGCGGTTTCACCATCGGCCCGCCGCAGGAGTTCATGAGCGGCGAGGTCTGGAGCGAACTGCATTTCGAGAACTGCCGGATTCCCGCCGAGAACGTGCTGCTCGGCCCCGGCGGCTTCAAGAAGCAGATGGCCGGATTCAACGTCGAGCGGCTCGGCAACACCGCACGGTCGCTGGCCTTCGGCCGCTACTGCTACGACCGGGCGCGCGAATACGCCGCCGAGCGCCAGCAGTTCGGCCGGCCGCTCGCCGAGTTCCAGGGCCTGCAATGGAAGTTCGCCGACATGGCGATCAAGCTCGAAGGCGCCCAGCTTCTGCTCTATCGCGCCGCCGCCAATGCCGACAAAGGCCTGCCGTCGGCCTACGAGACCGCGGTGGCGAAGGCTGCCTGCAACCAGACCGGCTTCGAGGTGGCGCACGAGGCGATCCAGATCATGGGTGCGGCCGGCTACAGCAAGTCGTCGCTGGTCGAATACTGCATGCGGCGCTGCCGCGGCTGGATGATCGCCGGCGGCTCGATCGAGATGCTGAAGAACCGCATCGCCGAGCACGTGTTCGACCGGCGGTTCGATCAGCGCCCGCCCAAGCCAAAGGCTTCCGAGGCGGCGGAATGAGGTGCCACGAGTCAACCTCTCCCGCCTGCGGGGGAGGTCGACCGGCCGAAGGCCGGTCGGGAGGGGGCCTTTGAGCGATCACGCCAACTCGGACTTACCCCCTCCCCAACCCTCCCCCGCAAGCGGGGGAGGGAGACGAGGGGCCGTGGCTCGCACCAAACTTGCGCAGCTCCTGTTCGCGCCGCGCTCGGTTGCGATCGTCGGCCAGTCCAACGACGCCGGCAAGACCGCCGGCCGGCCGCTGAAGTATCTGCGGCAGGCGGGCTACGTCGGCCGCATCTATCCGGTCAATCCGCGCCGCGACGAGGTGCTGGGCGAGCGCGCCTGGCCGTCGCTCGCGGCGCTGCCCGAGATTCCCGAGCACGCCTATGTCGTGACCGGCACCGACGGCGCCATCGAAGCGGTCGAGGAGTGCGCCCGCATCGGCATTTCGGTCGCGACCATTCTGGCGAACGGTTTCAGCGAGACCGGTGCCGAGGGCGAGAAGCGCGAGGCGCGGCTTCGCGAAATCTGCGCCACCTCCGGCATTCGCATCGTCGGCCCGTCGAGCCTCGGCGTGGTCGACCTGCGGAGCCGCGCGTTCCTCACCGCCAATGCCGCGTTCGACGAACCCGACCTGCCGGCCGGCCGCATCTTCGCGGCGTCGCATTCGGGCGGCATGATCGGCACGTTCCTATCGCGCGGCAAAGCCCGCGGCATCCATTTCGCCGGCCTCGTCTCGGTCGGCAACGAGGTGGACCTGTCGCTCGGCGAGATCTGCCAGGCGACGCTGGAGGATCCCGGCATCGACGGCTACGTGCTGTTTCTCGAAACCATGCGCAAGGCACAGGCCTTGCGCGCCTTCGCGCTCGAAGCGGCAGCCCGCGGCAAACCCGTGCTCACCTACAAGCTCGGCCGCTCCGCCGCCGCGCGCGAGCTTTCGGTGTCGCACACCGGCGCGCTGGCCGGCGAAGACGACATCGCCGGCATGTTCCTCGCCGAATGCGGCATCGCCCGCGTCGAAACCCTGGAAGGACTGATCGAAGGCTTCCCGTTGCTGGCACGCGTGCCGCCCCGAGGCCTGCGCAAGGCCAGCGTCGCGGTGGTGACCACCACTGCCGGCGGCGCCACCATGGTGGTCGATCCGCTTTCGACGCGCGGCGTCGCGGTCGAAGCGCCGACGCCGCAGACCTTGCAGCGGATCAAGGAGGCCACCGGCGTCGAGGTTGCACCGGCGCGCATCATCGACCTCACTCTCGCCGGCGCGCAGTACAACGTGATGAAGGGCGCGCTCGACGTGCTCACCACCGCGCCGGAATACGATCTGGTCGTGGTGGTGGTCGGTTCCTCGGCGCGGTTCTATCCCGACCTTGCGGTCAAGCCGATCGTCGACAGCGCCGGCTCGAGCACGCCGATCGCCGCCTTCCTCGTGCCCGAGGCGCCAGACGCCCTGGCGCGGCTCGCCGCGGCTGGCGTCCCGAATTTCCATACGCCGGAGGCCTGCGCCGACGCGGTGGCTGCGGCCTTGAAACGCCGGCCACCGCGGCCGACCGAACGCCGCGAGAGGATCAAGGGCGAAGCGCGATCGCTCGATGAGCTTGAGGCCTATGGCTTGCTGGAATCGCTCGGCGTGCCTCACGCTCCTGCCATTGCGCTGCCGGTCGACGCCACGCGCTCGCAAGCGACGATGTTGCCGTTCCCCTACCCGGTCGCGGTCAAGGCGCTGTCGGCCGCCATCGCGCACAAATCCGACGTCGGCGGCGTGGCGTTGAATGTCGGCGGCCCCGACGATCTCCTCGCAGCGATCAGGAATGTTTCGCGCGCCGGAGGCGTGCGCCGCGTCTTGGTCCAGCCGATGATGTCGGGGCTCGGTGAAGTGCTGATCGGCTATCGCGTCGATGCCGACGTCGGACCGATGGTGATGCTTGCGGCCGGCGGCGTGCTGGCCGAAATCCACCGCGACCGCAGCCTGCGGCTTGCGCCCATCGACTTCGCCGAAGCCCAGGCCATGACCGCCGAGGTCGCCTCGCTCAAGGCGCTCGCCGGCTATCGCGGACGGCCGGCCGGCGACCTCGACGCGCTGGCCAAGGCGCTGGTGGCGTTGTCGCAGCTTGCGGTGCGCGAGGGGCCCGCGGTCGCGGAGGCCGAGATCAATCCGCTGATCGTCCGCAGGAAGGGCGAAGGCGTGGTCGCCGTCGATGCGCTGGTGAGGATGTGAGGGCAACATGATCGAACGAATTCCCGATCTCGTGAATGCCGACGAAAATCTCGTTCGGCGCGGGCGCCATCTCAGCACGACGTTCATGCTCGGCGTCGGCGACCAGGGCTATCTCGTGAAAATCATCGAGGGCCGCATCGTCTCGATCACGCCCGGCCCGTTCGTTACTCCGAACTACAGCTTTGCGCTGCGCGCACCGAAGGACGAATGGGAGATGTTCTGGGAGAAAATCCCAAAGCCCGGCCACAACGACATCTTCGCGCTGTTCAAGCGCGGCAAGCTCACCATCGAGGGCGACCTGCATCCGTTCATGGCGAACCTGCTCTACATCAAGGATGTGCTCGCGGCCCCGCGCAAGGAGGCCAACCGATGAGCGCGCAGTTCGAACCGATTACCGGCCGCTATCTCAACATGACTCTGCTCGGCCGGCCGCATCGCCTCTACATCGAGGAGGCCGGCCGCGGCATCCCGCTGCTTTGCCTGCACACCGCCGGCTCGGACGGCCGGCAGTACCGCGGCCTGCTCAACGACAGCCGCATCACCGACAACTATCGCGTCATCGTGTTCGACATGCCCTGGCACGGCAAATCGTCGCCGCCCGAGGGCTACCAGAACGAGGAGTACAGGCTGACTTCGCGCGACTACGTGCAGATGATCCTCGAAATTGCCGATGCGCTCGAACTGGACAAGCCGGTGGTGATGGGCTGCTCGATCGGCGGCCGCATCGTGCTCTATCTCGCGCATCAGCACGCCAAGCGATTCCGCGCCATCATCGGGCTCGAGACCGCGGCGCATGTCGCCCCCTACTACGACGTCAACTGGCTGCACCGCGGCGACGTGCATGGCGGCGAGGTGTCGGCCGGCGTGGTGTCCGGCCTGGTCGCGCCGACTGCGCCGGACAAGGAGCGCTGGGAGACGCTGTGGCATTACCTGATGAGTGGGCCCGGCGTGTTCAAGGGCGACCTGTATTTCTACAAGGTCGACGGCGACATCCGCGACAAGATCGACCAGATCGACGGCCGCTCGACGCCGCTCTATCTGCTGACCGGCGAATACGACTATTCGTGCACCAGCGAAGGCACCCTCGATGTGGCCGAACGCACCGGCGCTGAAGCCACCATCATGAAGGGCCTCGGCCACTTCCCGATGAGCGAGGACCCGCCGAAGTTCATCTCCTATTTGCTGCCGGTGCTGGAGAAGATTCGCGGAGCTTCATCCTGACCGATGCCACGAGTTCCCGTCCCTCCCCCGAAGGGGGAGGGTGGCGCGCTAGGGCCGGGTGGGGTCATGTTTCGACAAGCTGCTCCCCGCCCGACCTCGCTCGGCTATCGCCTCCGCTCGGCCACCCTTCCCGCTTCGCGGGGAGGGATAGCTGCGGCACAGCCGTGCGAGTAAACTTCGTTAGAAGAGGAAACATCATGTCCCACGCCGAAGCCGTCCACACCCTGCAGCCGGCCGCCGGCGCCACCGATCAGATCGTGCAGTTCGCCGGCGACCTGTGCTATGACGCGATCCCGGACGAAGCACGGTACTACGCGCGGCGGCACCTGCTCGACACCGTCGGGGTGATGATCGCTGGCGCGCCCGGCACCATCGCGACCCAGGCCGAGAACGTCATCAAGGCGGTGCGTCCTGCCGGAAAAATCCCGGTGCCCGGACGGGCGCGGCGCGCCGACCTGCTCGACGCCGCATTTCTCGGCGGCACCGCGGCCCACGGCATCGAGCTCGACGACGGCTACCGCCACGGCTCGGCGCACTGCGGTTGCGTCGTGATCCCGGCGGCGATCAGCGTCGCCTACGACCGCCACGCTTCGGGGCGCGCCCTGGTCGAGGCGATCATCGCGGGCTACGAGACGAATATTTGCCTGGCTCGCGCGTGCGCGCCCGACCTGCGCCAGCGCGGCTTCCATCCGACCAGCGCGGTCGGCCCGTTCGGCGCGGCGATGGCGACGGCCAAGCTGCGCGGCTTGAACGCGCAGCAGCGCGCCCATGCGCTTGGCATCGCAGCTTCGAGCGCCGCCGGCCTGTTCGCCTTCGTCAACGGCGGCGGCGACATCAAGCGGCTGCACGCCGGCCATGCCTCGCGCGAAGGCATGCAGGCGGCGCTGTTGGCCGAGCAAGGCACCGAGGGGCCGCCCAACGTCATCGAGGCGCGCGATGGTTTCATGCAGGCCTTCGCGTTCGGGCGGATCGACAAGGCGCGGCCGATCAAGCTGCCGCCCGACGCCGAGTACGGCATCACCGATTGCTACATCAAGCCGTATGCCTGCTGCCGGCACATCCAGCCGGCGGTCGAGGCGACGTTCCAGTTGCTCAACGACGAGAACATCGCCTTCGAGGACATCAAAAAGATCGACGTCGAAACCTACAAGATCGCGGCCGAGCACGCCCATGTGCCATGGAACGATTTCGCCAGCGCCCAGCTCAGCTTCCCGTATCTGGTCGGGCTCGCGGCGCGCTACCGCGGCATCAAGTTCGAGCACTTCGACGAGAAGACCCGTCGCGATCCGGCATTCGAGCAGTTTTCGCAGAAGCTCACGGTTTCGGCACCGGTCGAGATCGACCAGCTTTATCCGAAGTTGCGCCCGGCCCGCGTCACGGTGACGACCTCGAAGGGCAACTTCGTCAAGCAGGCCGACGAGGCCTGGGGCTCCCGTCAGGTGCCGCTCGACGACATGGGGCTGATCGACAAGTTCCTGGGGCTCGTCGCGCCGGCGTTTGGCGATGCCAGGGCCAAGGTCTTGTCGGAGCAGCTTTGGAACGTCGACGACCTCGACGATGTCGCGCCGCTGATCGAAGCGCTGGCAAAATAGCGAGTCGCGGGCGGTCAGCGGCCGTCGGCGCCGCTGCTCCGCCGGATGATGAACTGCCGGCCCTTGCCTTCGAAGTCCTCGTCGATCTTCAGACCCGCCGCGCGGATACCGTGCATGGCCAGCTCGTCATCGTGCTCCTCGGTGTCGCCGGTGACCCCGACCGCGCCGATGATCTCGCCGTCGTGGTCGCGGATCAGCATGCCGCCGCCCTCCGCGAACAGCTTGTCGCCGCTCACCGCGATCAGATGGCGGATGAATTCGGGCTTCTCCTCCTGGCGGATCTTGACGAGCTTGGAGGTGCGGCCAAGCGCCAGCGCCGCATAGGCCTTGCCGTAGGCCATCTCGAACCGGATCATCGAGGCGCCATCCTCCTTCTGGAACGCCTTGACGATGCAGCCGGGCTCGACCACGACCGCGCTGATCGGCCGAAGCTTGAGCTCGGCCCCGCGCTTGATGATGGCGTCGATGATGCGGTTGGCCTGATCGAGCTTGATGACCGACATGAGTTCCTCCCCGGGCATGCGACTTTACCTGGGCCGTGATAAATGTCCCGCGATTCGCATGGCGATTCGAATCAAAATATTGATCGCAGCGGCGCTGGCGGCTCTATGCATGCTGTCGCGGCCGGCGCACGCCGACCTGCAGCTTTGCAGCCGCATGAGCTACGTGGTCGAGGCCGCGATCGCCATCGAGGACAAGGGCGCGGCCGCCACACGCGGCTGGTTCCGGATCGACCCGGGCCAATGCCGCACCGTGCTCCAGGGAGCGCTGCCGGGCGATGCGCTCTACATCCACGCGCGGGCGCTTCCGGTCTATGGCGGCTCGCCCTTGCCGCAGGCCGGGCACGCCGACTTCTGCGTCGGCGAGAACAGCTTCGTGCTGCCGGTGACCCGGAGCTGCAATCGTGCTGGACAGAAGATGGCGCGCTTCACCGCGGTCAAGCCGAGCGAAAACGACAAAGGCATCACCACTGCCTATCTCACCGAGGATGCCGAATACGACAACGAGCAGGCGCGCGATGCCGGCATCCAGCGGCTTCTCGTCATCGCCGGCTACGACAACGGGCCGATCGACGGGGTCCGCGGCGCCAAGACCGACGCCGCGCTCCAGCAGTTCATCGCCGAGAACAAACTTGAGAAAACCGCGGCCGGCCGTGCCGACTTCTTCGACGTGCTGATTGCCGCTGCGCAACGGCCGAACAACGCCGGCTTTGCCTGGTGCAACGAAACCAGCAACCCGGTGATGGCCGCGCTCGGCTTCGAGGACAAGGGCACGCTGGTGACGCGGGGCTGGTACCGGGTCGAGCCCGGAAAGTGCCTGCGCCCGGATATGACCGGGCAGCCGCACCGGCTCTATAGCTTCGGCGAGGCGGTCGGCAGCGACGGCTTGCCGCTCAGGGGCTCGTCACAGCCGATGGCCTGGGGCGGCGCTACGATCCTGTGCACGCGCAACGTCAAATTCGAATTGAGCGATCACAAGGACTGCGCCGGCTCGGGCTTCACCGCCACCGGCTTCGCCACGGTGGAACTGACCGGCCGAGCCACCACCGTTCAGTTCAAGTAGCGGCCTTTCTTCCCCTTGCGAAACGAAGGAATCCGTCGCATTTGTCGTGCAATGGTTCCACAGCCTTCCGCAAAATCGGCCTCCCGCAATTTCACCTCGGTCGAAACCTGGGTGTTCGACCTCGACAACACTCTCTATCCGCACCACCTCAATCTCTGGCAGCAGATCGACGATCGCATCCGCTCGTTCGTGTCGGAGTTTCTCGGCTGCAGCAAGGATGACGCCTTTCGCGTGCAGAAGGATTATTACAAACGCTACGGCACGACGATGCGCGGCCTGATGGCCGAGCATCGCCTGAAGCCCGACGACTTCCTCGAGTTCGTCCACAAGATCGACCACTCGCCGCTGCTGCCGAACCCGGCGCTTGGCGCCGCGATCGAGAGGCTTCCGGGCCGCAAGCTGATCCTCACCAACGGCACCCGCGCTCATGCCGATGCGGTGATGAAGCGGCTGGAGATTCATCACCACTTCGAGGACGTGTTCGACATCGCCGCGGCCGATCTCGATCCCAAGCCGCTGCCCCAGGTCTACGATCGCTTCCTGCGCAAGCACGGCGTCGATCCGACAAAGTCCGCCATGTTCGAGGACCTGGCCCGCAACCTCAGCGTTCCCCACGCGCTTGGCATGACCACGGTGCTCGTCGTGCCGCCGGCGACGCGGGAGGTCATCCGCGAGGGCTGGGAGCTGGAGGGCCGCGAAGCGCCGCATGTCGACCACGTGACGGACGATCTGACCGGTTTCCTCCGCCAGCTGACGCCCTGACGGCCCTCCCCGATCATCGCAGGAAATGTTATGCGGATGGCCGCAAGGAGACCCTATGTCCAACGCCGACCTCGCCAAGACCATCGACGACGCCTTCGAGAAGCGCGCCGACATCACTCCCGCCACCAAAGGCCCGGTGCGCGAGGCCGTGGACACCGCGCTCGACCTGCTCGACCGCGGCAAGGCCCGCGTCGCCGAGCGCGGCGGCAACGGCGCCTGGACGGTCAACCAATGGCTGAAGAAGGCCGTGCTGCTGTCGTTCCGTCTGAGTGACAACGGCCAGATCAAAGGCGCCGCTGGCAGCTCCTCGTGGTGGGACAAGGTGCCGACCAAGTTCGAAGGCTGGGACGATGCGCGCTTCAAGGACGCGGGCTTCCGCACGGTGCCCGGCAGCGTGGTGCGGCGCTCGGCCTACATCGCGCCGAACGTCGTGCTGATGCCGTCGTTCGTCAATCTCGGCGCCTATGTCGACTCAGGCACCATGGTTGACACTTGGGCCACGGTCGGCTCCTGCGCGCAGATCGGCAAGAACTGCCACCTCTCCGGCGGCGTTGGCATCGGCGGCGTGCTCGAACCGCTGCAGGCGAATCCGGTGATCATCGAGGACAATTGCTTTATCGGCGCCCGCGCCGAGGTGGCGGAAGGCGTGGTGGTCCGCGAGGGCTCGGTGCTGTCGATGGGCGTCTATCTCGGCGCCTCGACCAAGATCGTCGACCGCGAGACCGGCGAGGTGGTGCAAGGCGAGGTGCCGCCCTACTCCGTCGTGGTGTCCGGCACGTTGCCGGGCAGGAAAATGGCGAACGGCGAACCCGGCCCGAACCTCTATTGTGCCGTCATCGTCAAGCGCGTCGACGAGAAGACCCGCAGCAAAACCAGCATCAACGAATTGCTGCGGGATTGACGCAAACCATGTTTCCGAACGTTTCTCTTCAAGGCCGGTGGGACAAAGAAGCCGGCGTATGGACCGTCACTAGCGACGATGTTCCGGGATTGGTCATCGAGGCGGACGGTTGGCCGGCGGCGCTCGAAGAAATAAGGTTGGTTTTGCCAGATCTCCTCGAACTTGCTCAATTGCGTTGATATGACCGATCCCGTCGCCATCGCCCGCGATCTCATCCGCTGCCCGTCGGTGACGCCGAAGGAGGCCGGCGCGCTGACCTTCCTCGAAAGCACGTTGAAGGCCGTGGGCTTCACCGTGGATCGGATGACATTCTCGGAGCCGGGCACCGACGACGTCGAAAATCTCTACGCGCGCATCGGCACGGCCTCGCCGCATCTGATGTTCGCCGGCCACACCGACGTGGTGCAGACCGGCGATCCGACAATCTGGTCGCACGCGCCGTTCTCCGGCGACATCGCCGACGGCATCCTCTATGGCCGCGGCGCGGTCGACATGAAGGGCGCCATCGCCTGCAAGGTCGCCGCGGTGCTGGATTATCTCGGCGCGAACGGCGGCAAGCCGAAGGGCAGCATCTCGTTCCTCATCACCGGCGACGAGGAGGGCATCGCCGTCAACGGCAGCCCGAAGCTCCTGAAATGGGCGGCGCAGCGCGGCGAGACATTCGATCATTGCGTGCTCGGCGAGCCAGGCAACGTCAACGAGCTCGGCGACACCATCAAGCTCGGCCGGCGCGGCTCGCAGAACGGCGTGCTGACCATCATGGGCAAGCAGGGCCACGTCGCCTATCCGCATCGTGCCGATAACCCGGTGCGCGGCCTGGTCAAGCTGATGACCGCGCTGATGGACGAGCCGCTCGATGCCGGCAGCCACAAGTTCGATCCGTCGAACCTCGAGTTCACGTCGATCGACATCGGCAATCCGACCGTGAATCTCATTCCCGGGCAGGCGCGGGCGCGATTCAACATCCGCTTCAATGACTGCCACAAT
>Ga0265325_10000297_pt1 | contig 34848 bp, 26 predicted proteins | sample 41420metaG_FD_202090 | JGI IMG/M metagenome (GOLD analysis project Ga0265325, IMG submission 202090) | Rhizosphere microbial communities from Carex aquatilis grown in University of Washington, Seatle, WA, United States - 4-14-20 metaG | ecosystem: Host-associated > Plants > Roots > Rhizosphere... | reverse complement strand
TGCAAATCCCGCAAAATACCCGGGATTCGCACTTTACCACCGCCTCTACTACTACGACTGATGATTAACAATTCCGGACACTTCACTTGCTACAAAAAGCGGACATTTTCACTTGCTAACGACAACTTCAATGCAGCGACTATCCCGCGTTCTCGCTGCCTCGGATCATCTACGATTTTTCGAAACAGGCAACAACTTGCCATTCGGCGAACGGTTGCTTTCATTCGCAGCGCGCCTCTCAACCCTGAGACCCACTTGTCCTACAAGTCTCTTTGACACGCCCGAGCCCCCTGTGGCTCAATGCTTGCATCCGTGCGGCTGTTCACTGGTGTGTCGCGAACGCTGGGAGCATTGCGCTCCGACGCCATAACAAACCACGGTACCGGAAGAGACTTATGAAAAAGTACGCGCTGCTGGCTTTATCTTTCCTTTGTCTTGGCCTGCCCATCTGGGCCGCGTCTTATTACCCCGTTCGTCCGGATGATGCGAAAGCGACCTATCTCACTCCCGACAAATTTCCCATTCACGCCGACGGTGTAACGGATGACAGCGAGGCGATTCAGGCCGCAATCGACCGCGCCGGCGAGCACGGCGAGGGAATTCTCTTCGTGCCTTCGGGAAGATACAAGATCACGCGAACCATCTACATATGGCCCGCGGTGCGCGTCATTGGATACGGCGACACCCGGCCGGTGTTTGTGCTCGGCGACAATACGCCCGGCTACCAGCAGGGACTTGGCTACATATTTCTATTTGCCGGAGGAAGACCGAGAACGCAGCAGCGCATTGACTTTGCCACCGGCAGACCGCCAGTAGCCATTGAAGGCACGGTGCCGCCGAACCCTGCCATTCCTGATGCGACCCCCGGCACCTTTTACTCGGGCATGAGCAACGCGGATATTGAAATTGGAAACGGCAATCCCGCGGCCGTAGGCATTCGCTGCCACTACGCGCAGCACTCAATTCTCACCCACATGGATTTTTCTATTGGCTCCGGTCTCGCCGGACTCAAGGATGTAGGCAACGAAGCGGAAGACCTGCACTTCCTCGGCGGACAGTACGGAATCGACACCATCATGCCTTCGCCCGGCTGGCAATTCACGCTCATCGATTCCAGCTTCGAAGGCCAGAGCAAGGCGGCTATCAAGGAACACGAAGCCGGGCTGACGCTGGTTCACGACACCTTTAAGAATGTGCCTACGGCCATCGCAATCGATCCCGAATATTCTGACGAGCTGTGGGTCGAGCACTCGCGCTTTGAAAACATAAGCGGGCCGGCCATCCTCATCGGCACTGAAAAGAACACGCGCACTGAGGTCAACCTGGTCGATATCGCCTGCCACGGCGTCAAGGTCTTTGCTCAATTGCGAGAAAGCGGCAAAACCTTTAGCGCGCCGGCCGAGAGCTACATCGTAAAGTCATTTGCCTACGGTCTCAAACTCAAGAACACCGCGGATTGGGGAAGCATTGAGAGCAGTTTCGATGCGCAGCCGGTTGCGCAACTACCCGCTGACAAGGGCGATGCCATTGCCGCGCTGCCGCCGGCCTCAACCTGGGTCAACCTGCTCACGCTGGGCGTCAAAGGCGACGGCGTTACCGACGATACTGTTGCCATTCAGAAGGCCATCGACGAACATCCTACGCTGTACCTTCCCATGGGCCGCTATCTTGTCACGGATACCATTCATCTCCGCTCCAACACGGTGCTCATCGGCCTTCATCCCAGCATGACCCAAATCGACCTGAAAGACGGCAGCCCCTTGTACCAGGATTCGGGGCCTTCGCGTGCACTTATACATGCACCTCAAGGAGGCCATAACATCGTCGTCGGCCTCGGCCTTTTCACCGGCGGAATCAACGACCGCGCAGTTGGTGCACTGTGGATGGCTGGAGCCGATTCGCTGATGGATGATGTGCGCTTTCTCGGCGGGCACGGGACAAACCTGGCCGACGGCAAGCGCATGAACCCCTACAACAACACCCACACCGGCGATCCCGATCCGCGCCATCGCTGGGATGTGCAATATCCCAGCTTGTGGATCACCAACGGAGGCGGCGGAACCTTCTCGAACATCTGGACTCCTTCCACCTTTGCTGCAGCCGGTTTATTGATCTCCGATACATCGACACCGGGGCATGTGTACGAGCTTTCAAGCGAGCACCATGTGCGCAACGAAATCCGCCTGGTCCGCGCACAGAACTGGGATCTTCTCGCATTGCAGACAGAAGAAGAACGCGGCGAAAGTCCGTATGCGCTGCCGCTCGAGATCAGCCAATCCAAAAACATCACCATCGCGAATTACCACGGCTATCGCGTTATCAGCAGTTATGCGCCGTTTCCAAATGCTGTCACGGTGTCGGAGTCGAGCGACATTCGCATTCGCAACCTGCATGTCAACAGCAACGCAAAAGTTTCATTCGATAATTCGGTGATTGACGCCACTCACCACGCCGAAGTGCGCGCGCGCGAATTCGCCAACCTCGATATACCAGGAACCACTAATGCCAGTGCCATCCCTGTGCCGCCGGTCGTCGCTCCGCACGCGCAAATCGAACGCCTGGCCACCGGCTTCTTTTCTCTATCTGGTGGCGCAGTCGATAAAGCGGGCACACTGTACTTTGTCGACACCCACTGGCAGCGCATCTACAAATGGGATTCGACGAATCACGAAGCCACGCTCGTCAGCAGCGATTCGCTCGAACCGGAGAACCTCGCATTCGATAAAGTGGGCACTCTGCTTGTCGTTTCGCGCAATGGAGCGGGCAAGGTGCTCAGCTTCAAACCGGATGTTCCGCCCGATACAATCAGTCTTCTGACGCCGGAGAAAGGCGCAGGCGAATATCTGCCAACGGCGGTTTTTGCCATTCGCGGATTTGCTGTGGAACGGCCATGGCACTTTGGATCATCGAAAAATGGCGGCGGCATTTCGTCAGGCAGCGATTTTGTGAATGGGCACACGGAGTGGGGCACCAAGATGGCCGATCTGTTAAGAACATTTGGATTGCAGAAAGCCGTTCCTGGACATCCGTTTTATGTCACTTCGGAATCTGAGCAGACAACGTACAAAGGCAATGTGACTGATTCGGGGTCGGTGACGGACTTGAAACTGTTTGCCGAAGCCGGTGGCGAAAGCACTGCGCAGGACGAACGCGGAAACGTCTTCGTGGCAGCCGGACAGATTCTTGTCTACTCGACTGACGGAGTGCTTGAAGGAAAAATAGACGTGCCCGAGCGGCCACTTGACCTTGTTTTTGGTGGAGCAGACCGGCGCACGCTGTACATCCTGACCCACCATTCGCTCTTCGCTTTGAAAATGCAGGTCGCGGGTCTGTGAACGGCAGACCTGCGCTTGCGGGCCCAAGCCCCGGATGGGAGAGTAAACGCGGCAGCTTTCCCCACAGGCAAAAACACTCGGCTCATTCAATTGATTACGTTTAGCACCCCAACAAAAGTTGCATGATGCGGGAGAACACCGCAACCGTGTTCCGCTGTACAATCGCAAAAAGGCTCCATGAAAAGCTATGAAGCCGGAGCCGACGCGGTGCGTCAAATATCAAGGTGCCCCATATGACCACACAAAAAGAAAAAGCCGAGACGCGCAAACTCCCCATGATGCCCATCCGGGACATGGTGATTTTTCCCTACATGATGACCCCCTTCGTGGTGGGTCGCGAGTCCAGTGTGCGTGCACTCGAAGAAGCACTCGGGGGCGACCGCAAAATATTTCTAGCCACCCAACACGACGCCTCTATTGACGAGCCGAAGGCCAAGGACATTTACCAGGTTGGATCGATCTGCAATATCGTGCAGAGCGTCAAAATGCCAGACGGAAACATCAAGGTGCTGGTCGAGGGTGTGGAGCGAGCCAAGTCGACAGATGTGAACGACAAGGACGGCTTCTTTGTAGCAACGGTGCGCACCGGCAAAAGCCAATTTGAAATGACTCCGGCGGCGGAGCAGCTGATGCAGCGCGTGACGGGACTATTCGAACAATACGTCAAATTGCAACAGTCGCTGAATTACGAAACCATCATTGCCACTGTGCGCATGGATGAGCCAGCCAAGCTGAGCGACACTATCGCGGCCAATTTGCAATTGGGCATTGAAGAGAAGCAGGAACTTCTGGCCATATTCGATCCCGCGGCACGATTGGCGCGCATCGCGGACGTTCTCGATATCGAAATTGAAAAGCTTGACCTCGATCGCAACATTCAGTCGCGCGTAAAGCGGCAGATGGAGCGGGCGCAGAAAGAGTATTACCTCAACGAAAAGATCAAGGCCATTCAAAAGGAACTGGGTCGCGGCGAGAAGAGCGAGTTCGACGAACTGCGCAAGAAGATTGAAGCGGCAGGCATGCCGAAGGAAGTACTCGACAAGGCAATCCAGGAGCTCAAGAAGCTCGAAGCGATGCCGCCCATGTCGGCCGAGTCCACCGTGAGCCGCAATTACATTGACTGGTTGCTCGCGGTGCCTTGGAAGAAAAAATCGAAAGAGACGCGCTCAATTGACTACGCGGAAAAGGTTTTGAACTCCGATCACTACGGCCTTGAAAAAATCAAGGAACGCATTCTCGAGTTCCTCGCAGTTCGCCAACTCGTCAAGAATCCCAAAGGTTCAATATTATGCTTCGTCGGACCTCCAGGCGTCGGCAAAACCTCGCTGGGTATGTCGATTGCCAAAGCAACCGGACGGAAATTTGTACGTCTCTCACTGGGTGGAGTACGCGACGAAGCTGAGATTCGAGGCCATCGGCGCACTTATATCGGAGCGCTGCCAGGCCAAATCATTCAGCACATGAAGCGCGCTGGAACAAAGAACCCAGTGTTCCTGCTGGACGAAGTAGACAAGATCTCGTCTGACTTCCGCGGTGATCCGGCATCGGCACTGCTTGAGGTTCTTGATCCGGAACAGAATACGACGTTCCAAGACCACTACCTTGATGTGGACTACGACTTGTCGCAAGTGTTGTTTGTAGCCACCGCGAACGTTATGCACACCATTCCCGCGGCGTTGCAGGACCGCATGGAAGTGCTGCGGCTGCAGGGTTACACCGAGCAGGAAAAACTCGAAATCGCGAAACAGTACCTGATCAAAAAGCAGCGCGAACAGACGGGACTTAGCGAGAAGAACATCGTTTTCAAAGACGACGCGGTTCTGGAGATCATTCGCTCTTACACGCGCGAAGCCGGTGTACGCAATCTGGAACGCGAGATCGGTAATGTATGCCGCAAAGTAGCGCGCAAGGTTGTAAAGACGGGCGCAAAGCACGGCGAGGAAGTTTCGGGAGCAACCGTGCACGACTATCTCGGCGTGGTCAGATTCCGCGATTCTGAAGTGCACGAAAAGAGCGAAGTGGGCCTGGTGACGGGCCTGGCGTGGACCGAGGTTGGCGGAAGCATTATGACCACCGAAGTTCAGGTGCTCGACGGCAAAGGCAAGCTCACCATCACTGGCCAGCTTGGAGATGTGATGCAGGAGTCGGCGCAAGCTGCGCTTAGCTACATCCGCGGCCGTGCTCAGGCGCTTGGACTAACCCGCGAGTTCTATCGCAACGTTGACCTGCATCTGCATGTGCCCGAAGGCGCCATTCCGAAGGACGGTCCATCGGCGGGCATTACGATGGCAACAGCTCTTGCGAGCGCGCTGGCAAGGATTCCTGTTCGTCGCGACATCGCAATGACCGGCGAAATTACGTTGCGCGGCAAGGTGCTTGCCATCGGCGGTCTGAAAGAGAAACTGCTGGCGGCATTGCGCGCAGGCATCTTTGAAGCGATCTTGCCGCGCGCGAATGAAAAAGATGTGGCCGAACTGCCGGATAACATCAAAAATTCCATGAAGCTGCATTTTGTAGATTCAATGGACGAGGTGTTGGCGTTGGCCTTAGAGGCTCCTCTGCCGGGAACCGTTCCGACTGAAGCTGATGGGTTGGCACCGACGGTTTCGACAACCGAGGTTGCAGGCAACGCTCCCGCTCCGCAATAAAGTCAGCGAAATCGAAACTCAATTAAATCTAAAACAGCCGCGTTATCGGACAGTGAAATGTCTAATATGCGCGGCTATTTTGCTTCGGCGGAATAGCGCGGCGTGCTAGCTGGCCACCGCTAGCCTGGCTGAGTTGCGCGAGCGGTAAACGCGATATCCGTGTCCGGCTTCCTCCGGTGAAAGAAACGGCATCGTGTCGGCCTTGTGCTTAAATTCCGGCACGAACATTGCGAAGACAACAATTACGTCGCGCGGGTTCGAAGCAAGCGATTGGCCGAGATTATCTAGCACCGATCGCAGCACCTGCTCGCCGAACGGATTGGAAAAGTAAAGAACCAGGTTGCCGTCGGGATACTCGTAATCCAGCGCGTTAATGTTCAAGCTTTCGATCCGGCTCGAACGAACTTTGCGACGGTTATTGAAATTTTGCAAGGCCTTATCGTGCAGTTCTTTCCTCAACTCGATGCCGATGAGGCTCTTGAATTGAAGATCGGCCGCCATCAGAAGTGCTCTTCCTTTGCCTAATCCGAAATCGATAAATGTGTAATCGCGAAGGTCCTTCACCGGCAGAGCACTGAAAGCTCGCCGCACACACTTTGGCCGCGTGGCCAGGTAGGTGTGGTTGTCTGGATCGGTTTCCCAACCCTTGCGTGTCTGGTCGACACGGTCGGCAGTGGTCTCAGTGCCGTAACGAAAATCAAACCACAGTCTTCGATATCGGTATTCAGTTTGATCAGGAACGGCACGCCGGGGAGATTGCGAATCGCCTGACGCAACATAGCGATATAGATGCTATCTGGATGGGATACGCAGGAACCATAGCAAGAATTTGCCATATGCCGTCGCGCAGCCCGACTTTGTAATTAAATTCACAGGGCGCCAGCGACCTATTTCAATGTCTTCATGAGCCAATCTGCCATCTGATTCAGGGCTTCAATGGATTGCGGGAATCGTGCCACGGTGCCTGGGTGAACTGGAAAATTGTGATGCATGTCTGGGTAGTGCGTGTGAGTGACGGCGACACCAGCGACACGGAGTTTTTCAGCATAGGCGATGCCTTCATCGCGCAGCGGGTCGTGTTCTGCTGTGGCAACGAAAGTGGGGGGCAGCGTAGGGACCTTTTCGAGCCGCATGGGCGAGACATTTGGATCGGCAGCCCACACTCCGGGGAAGTACTGATCCCAGAACCAACTCATGACGCTAGCGTCAAGTCCGCAGCCATTAGCGCATTCAGTGTAGGACGCGTGACCAGCGCTGGGGTGGTCTGTAACAGGGAAGAGCAGCAACTGAGCTGAGGGTTGCACGGCGTCTGCGGCGGCGCTCAGGCGATTGGCTGTTACGGCGGCCAGGTTGGCGCCGGCGCTGTCGCCACCCACTGCGAGGCGCTGCGGATCGCCGCCAATTTCGTTGCCATGCTCAACCAGCCAGTGCCATGCGGCTAACGTGTCATTCAAGGCCGCTGGGAATGGGTATTCCGGGGCCAGTCTGAAATCGATAGACAGAATCTGAATGCAGGCAGCCTCGCAAAGCAGGCGGCAGAAAGGATCATGCGTCTCAATCGACCCCACTACCCATCCACCGCCATGCATATAGAGGAGCACGGGCAAAGGCGTTGCGGCATCGGGCGGCGTGTATAACCGCGCCGTCCGGAGTGCAGTAATGGTGTGGTCGCGTGTCTCCACGCGATTGGGCAGACCGGGAATGCTTGTGCGGCTTTCGAGAGCTCGGTTCATGACGGCGCGCCGGTTCGCGGGCGACTCGGGCGCTGGTCGCACAGCCGGGGCAGGAGCGGCAATTTCATCGAGATATCGTTTAAGAGCGGAATCAAGGGGCTTGCGTTCGCGGGTGACTTGCAGGTTCATCGTGACCTCTGGGACGGGGTTGCGAGGGTGGCGCATTGCAAGCTCGCACCGCCCCCAGACATAATCCTACGACCACGGACCGCTGTGTCGAATGCATTTGCTTCTCGGTAATGCGGCGTGCGAGCGGGTATGCTGGAGACCATGCGTTATACGACAAAGTTTCTGCTTTCAGCCTTGGCGGCGAGCCAGTTTCCGGAACCGACCGTGCCAGAGATTGCGTTTCTTGGGCGATCGAACGTTGGCAAATCGAGCCTGCTGAATGCGCTGGTAGGGGAGAAGGCTGCCAAGGTGTCGTCGACGCCGGGGCGAACGCGGGCAATTAATTTTTTCCAGATACTCGACGAAAAGCAGCGTCCGAAGATGAACTTTGCCGATCTACCTGGATACGGCTACGCGAAGATTTCGAAATCGATTTCGGCAGGCTGGGGTGAATTTATCGATCCTTACCTGGGAAGCCGGTCAACGCTGGAGCTGTGCGTCTGCCTGGTCGACTCAAATGTTCCGCCGCAACAGAGCGACGCGCATTTGCTTGACTGGCTGCGCGGAGCCGATCGCGAATTTGTGTTGGTGGCCACCAAAGTGGACCGGTTGAGCGGGAATGAACGCACGCGCAACCTTGCTGCGCTCAAGCGGGAACTTGGCGTGGAGGAGATTCTTGCAATTTCAGCAAAAACCGGACTCGGCGTAAAGGAGCTTTGGACGCGAATCGAAGAAGCTGGGATCAAAGTGTGAAGACAGGGCTTGCGCAGTGGGAATCAGCCGAGAGAAGTACCAAGTGGAGGACCGAATTCCGCGGTGAGTTTCACGGCGGTTGGTTCGTTGCAGCAGAGTGAGCGCAATCTGCGGACATGGGGGCCCAGGTAGCGTGGCGACAGGCGCAGCCAGCGGCGATTGATGTAGTCCGTTCCCTCCAGTTGCTTTGCCAGCATCGATTCAAAGGCGGCGAGATTCTGCGCGTATTCAGCAGGTGCGGGCCAGATGAGAAATCTCCGCTCGGTTTGCGGTAATGACGCGGAAACCAATTGAGATCCCTGAGAGATAAATGTTGTAACGGCGGCTTTGTGCAATGCCGCTCCGGCTCTCACCGGAAGAATATCGGGGAGAACGCCGCGCTCGATCATTTCGCTTTCAAGCTCTGCGGGTGCAAGCGAGACGGCCACCGCGACGGGCTGGCGCTTGCGAATTTCATTCTTCAATATACGTAGAGCTTCATCGAGCGAGTTGACCAGAAAGTCGGTAGCGCCTTCGCGTTGTGCCTGGCGGAGCGCGGAGGGGTTGGTCGAAGCGGCCAGGGTAGCGGCTCCGGCAATATTGGCTGCGACAGCAAAACAACGGCCGTAGTCGTCGAGTTCACCCACGTAAAGAAATTGGCCGCCAAGGCTCGGATCTTCAGTTGTCGCAGCAAAGTTCATGAGGCTCGCATAGGCCTGATAGGCCTCGGCGATGGAAGTGAGATCCGATTCGGATTTGTTTTCGGCCACGGCTTTATTCCGAATGATTGTCGAGCCAGCCGATCTCGCGCACAAAAAAAATAAATTCCCCAGGAACTGCAGGGATGGCTGCGATTTTGGAGTATTTGCCTTTGTAGCACTCGTTCGGGGTGGCGATGCCGGTGCTCAAGATGTCTGCGACTGAATACCAATGAATTGTGGAAGTATCTTTCTCCATGCCTGCGTCGCAATTGACGTAAAGATCGATGGAGTTGTGATAGGTTCCCTGCACGGAGATGTGAGTAGCGTTGGCAGGCAGCATTACTTTGCCCGACCCATTATCGTTAAGCGTAAGCGTCTCGTTGCGAATGGCATTGAGATGGTTGTAGCGGATGACATAGTTATCGGGCGTGATCGTTTTGCCAGTTTTGCCATCGGCCATGATGATGGTGATGACTCTCTGCGACTGCTGGCCCTGTTGCGCCAGGATGTGAATGCAGAAAGCAGCCAGGGCGAACGCAGCAAGTACGGAGGCTGAACGGCGAAATCCGAAAGATCGGGGAGTTTGAGTCGCAGCTTTCAATCGGACCATAGTCTTACTTTGCCACGAATGGCCGCTTCTATGCTTGAAAAAAACGTGCACCGAGAACCCGGCGATACCTTACCAGGTAGAGTAGGGCTGCCCGTCGGTGCCGGTGTCCTGCGAGCCAGAATGCACGTCGTCTACGCCGGGCTCTGTCTGGTCTAGCGAGTACATGGCATCGCTGGTTTCGGTGGTCCATGTGTCTTTGCTGTGGGTCATGGGGTCTTCAGGTATGGCCTTCAGATAACCATCCGTGACCAGATCTTCGAGCGACTGAGGAGCTTTCTGCTTGTCCATCGTGTAGGAGTCGATGGCAGCTCGCATCACATGCAGGTCTTCTTTCAAGACAGCTTCGCGGGTGTTTTTGATTGATGTGGAGTAGCGCGGTATCGCGAGCATAAGCAGTATGCCGATAATCGACAGTACTACGATCAGCTCAACGAGCGTGAAGCCTGATTCGAGTTTGAGAGTTCTACGCAATTTAGCTTTTCCCGCCGTACTTAACTTCCTACCACGTTGAATATTTTGTTCCATCCAGGGCCGTGCTCAGCGATTTGGAGTACACGTCGAAAACACTTTGTCCTCCATAGGAGTTAGAGTCGGGATCATCCTGCATGGAGCGCATGCCCCACTCGGCGTTGCCCGTCATCGGATCGACCGGGATGCGGCGGAGGAACTTGAGCTTCTTGCCTTGCACGTCCACGCCGGTGACGAGCGTTTGCAGGTCGGGTGGGTAGTTCTGGCTTTCGACCTTGGTTTGAAAAGCTCCACGGTCAGCGGCGTCTTTGTACTTGTCGATCGCGTCGCGCATCATCCACAAATCGCGCCTGAGTTCGCGCTCGTTCTGGCGCTTGACCTGAAAACGTGCAACAGGCAAGGCGGCCATCGCAAGAATCGAGAGTATTGCGACGGTAACGATCAACTCGACAAACGTGAGCCCTTGCTGGCGTATGTCAGCGCTTGCGCGGGGCTTCTCCGAATTCGTCGAGTTGAACGGCATTTGCGCGCTGCTCCTACTGAATGACGAAGTTCGCTTGGGTAGGCTGCACGGTGAGCGGCTGCTGTTTGCTGTCAACGGCGCCGGCACGTGTCATGGTGAGCGAAGTCGGCCCTGCGGCCTTGGCCTGGAAGGTAAGCACGCAAACCGACCCACTGCCACTGACGCCCGCGGTGCCCGGCGGTCGCGAAGCAACCACGGTCACGTTGCCGGGGCCGTCGTCCCGATGAATGAGCGCTACCGCCTGCCCGTCGCGATTGAGCAGATCGCCTGCCGCAACGTTCACGAGCGCAAGCTTCGCAGGGTCGTACGTGATCTGTAAAGGCACCGACGCAACGTCACGAGCCGAATTGAGCACGACTGGTACCTGGAAGCTGCTGCCGTTGGCGAGCGGTCCAGGCGGCGTGGTAAAGACGAATGACGCAGCGCCAGGAGCCGATTGCGCGGCCGCAGGTTGCGGTGGAGCGTATTGAGCAGGAATCCCTGCCGGTGGCATCGGTGGCGGAGTGCTCGCCTGCTGCGCAGCGGTGTTCATCTGCGCCATCAGCATGGGTGCAGCAGCATCGGCCGCTGCTCCGGGAACCATAGCAATCGGATTCTGCAAAGCGGCCGGACGAACAGCCGGAAGAGCATTCGATGCCTTACCAGCAGCGCTGGAGGCGTCAGGGAAGCGCAGATCGATGGACTGTCCCGAGCCTGTATCGACGGCACGGAGATTGGCCTGATTCAGGTCTTGCGCCCGGACGATGTGGGGCACGATGGCAAAGACTATGTCGTCGTCCTGAGTGATGTGATCTTTGTTGCCGAAGATGTACTTCAGAATTGGCAAAGCACCCAGTCCGGGAATGCCGGTTGAGTTCTGAGTATCCTGGTTGTTCTGGATGCCGCCGAGCAGGCTGGCTTCACCTTCGCGCAAGCGGATGACCTGGTCGATGACGCGCTGGCTGATGATGGGTTCGGTAACGCCACTGATGGTGACGTCGCCACTATGGGACGTCACCTCAATCTTGATCTTTAGCGTGACGTCGTGGTCGAAATGGACCGTCGGTGTCATCTCAATCTGAACGCCGACGTCCTGATATTGAAACTGCGTGTTGACGAGCGAACTGACGACCGCGGTAGCCGCGCCCGTCTGGTATGAACCGGTGGCCACCGGAATACGCGAGCCGATCTTCATGCTGGCTTTCTGGTCGTCGGTTGCGCGAATACGCGGGCTCTGCAACACCCTGGTGTTGGAGTTTGTGAGTAGCAGATTCAGCGTCGCCGAGCCTACCGTGACGGCGAAGTTGCTGGCCTTGAGATGTGCCAGGTCATAGAGCGTTGGCGAAACGGTGGTGCTGCCGCTACCGGAACCGGAACTGCAGTTGGTGGATCCCGAAGTACTGGTACAAGGCGGCTGCAGGGCGATACCGAAGCTTCCGGGCCAGGCAATGCCGAGGTTCCTCTCCCAGTTCTTGCTCACTTCCATGACCGCGATGTCTACGACGACTTCGGCGCGCGCCTTGTCAAGGTCGCCGATAATTTTTTGCGCCAGCAGGATTTCATCGGGCGTGCCGCGCATCACGATGGCATTCTGGCTGGCGACGCCGAAGAACTTGGCGTTTGTGATCACGTTGCGAAGCGCGGTCTGAACATCGTTCAGATCGTTCTGCTGCCATGCGTTACTCAGATAAAACGTCTGGACTGCCTGCGAGTCGAGCTCGGTGCGCTTGATGCGCGTGTTTTGAGCGACAAAGATCGTGTTGGCGGTGATGGGCCGCCAGAACGTGCTGGACATGGTGCCGACGATGCGCAGCGCATCCATCAGCGAAACGTTGTTCAAGTCAACCTGGATGCGTTTCGAGTTGTAATCGGGATCGAACAGCACGTTAACGCCGGCCGCTTTGCCGATTGCTTCGTATACGACCTTTGCATCTTCAGTCATATGCAAAGTGAGCGGCTCGTTTGTAACCGGTTTGAGCACGATCGGCGCGCCCATGTTTTCCACTTCCTGTTGCTCGCCTTCCGCCTGCGGTATGGCGGCCTCAGGAGGTACCGCGGACGGATTCTTTCTTGATTGCAGCTTGCGAATTTCCTGGGTGGCCACCTCGTTGCTGGGATCGAGGGCAGCGGCGTGAAGGAACTGAGCCAGCGCACCCTCTTCGTCGCCATTCTGAAGCAGCTTGCGTCCATTGGTCACGTGCGCTCCAGCTGCGGATGTACGAACCCGGAAGAGCGCGATGCGATAGGTAATGTCGCGCGGGTTCTTGGCATTGGCTTTTTGGTAGAAGTCGAATGCGGTGTCGTAGTCCTCGTGCGCCTCGGCGTTCTGTCCGCTCTTGAAAAGCGAGTTGGCAGATTGAGCGTGAAGGCGAGCGCTGCCCGCGAAAGAAAGCGCAAGCGCGGCAATGAGTGCAACCACGCCGGAGCGCGCTGCGTCGCGGCAGCGCACAATGGTGCGGCAGCGCGCGGAACTGAAGAGGACTCGGGAAAGATTGGTTCCGGTTATAACCGGAGCATGAGCGCGGCTGTTCATCGAACTCCCCGGCGTCTCAACCGGCAGAGATGCTCCGGTAGGCCCTTGCGGGCCGCCTCGGCTGCCCAGGACGCGGATTTTCACGTTATTGCCAACGGTGATTTTCTTCAACCGACAATGCCTCATTTTAGCAAAACCCTTCAATGGTCGGATTAACGGTAAATGCGATACTAGGAATTGAGGGAATTTCCCAATGGCGCGCCAAACCAGTCACACAATCGTTGCCAAAGATGCCGCAAGCCCTAAAAAGCCGGCGCGGCCGCGCGATCCTGTGGCTGCCGGGGAGCGGGATGCGGCCCAAAACCGGATCGCAGGCCATAATTACTTTCTCCTGGAGAAATTTGAAGCCGGAATCGCCCTTCGCGGCACCGAAGTGAAGTCCATTCGCCAGGGGCAGGCCAATTTGCGGGATGCGTATGGATTGGTGAAGGACGGCGAGGCTTTTTTGCTGAATATGCATATAGGGCCTTATTCTCACGGGAATATCGCCAACCACGACGAAACACGGACCCGCAAACTGTTGCTGCACCGCGAAGAGGTTCGCAAGCTACTGTCGAAGACGCAGATCAAGGGCCACACGCTCATCCCCACACGGCTTTATTTTCGAAACGGCCGAGTGAAATGCGAGCTGGCAGTAGCGAAGGGCAAGCAGGACTGGGATAAGCGCGAAACCGAGCGCCGCCGCGAGGCAGACAAAGAAGCCCGGTCTGCCATTAGCGCCAGCAAACACCGCATGGGGCGGTGAGAAAAACAGCCATCAGCTCTCAGCTCTTTCGTGTTGGAATGCGGGTTTATTGGTATTCCCTTAAATGCAAGACTCAGGGAACCGCGCCAGGCGTTTGCCCTGAGTCCCGGCTGCGGTGAAAGAATATAAAAATATGCGGACTGAACTGGTTTTTGCAAAGCTCCCTGAGATCAAGACTGAATTGCTGGCCGTGCTGGCCGCCGACACCCAGACCGGCAAAGGTCCGGACGCCAAGCCACAGCCCTTGCTACTTACGTCCGACCCGGCAGTGAAGGCTGCGGCCGAGGCGGTGCTGGCCAGCGGTGAGTACAAGGCGGGCGCCAATGAAACGCTTCTGCTGCACGCCCCAGCCGGCCTGGCAGCCAAGCGGCTTCTCTTGGTGGGAATAGGTAAGCTCGGCAAGACCAACATCCATCATGTGCGGAATGCTGCGGGAACGGCGGTACGGTTCGCCAAGCCGCGCGGAATCCGGGAGGTGGCCTTTGTGCTGCCGGAAGGGGACACCCTGCCGGTTGCGGCATGTACCCGCGCCGCGGCAGAAGGCGCATTTGTTGGCGATTTCGATCCCGATACCTACAAGAGTGACCGCAAGGATCAAAGTGTGCAGACCTTCACGGTCGCTTCCCCGTCCGGCGCCGATCAAAAGACTTTGCAGGCGGCATTCGCTGAAGGCGTGGTCGTAGGCGAAAGCCAGAACCTGACTCGCTCGCTGGTAAACGAGCCGGGCAACAAGCTCACGCCGACGGTGCTTGGTCAGCGGGCAGCAGCCATGGCTAAAGAAGTCGGCATTGCGTGCGAGGTTTATTCGACCGACAAGCTGCATGAGCTGAAGATGGGTGCGTTCTGGAGCGTGTCGCAGGGTTCGGCAGAGCCGCCGGCGCTGATCGTAATGCGCTATGAGCCAGAGGGCGTGAAAGACGGGCCGGTGTTGGGATTGGTGGGCAAGGGAATTACGTTTGATACCGGCGGCATCTCAATCAAGCCCTCAGACAACATGGAAAAAATGAAATATGACATGGCGGGAGGAGCAGCCATGATCGGAGCCATGCGTGCAATCGCCCTGCTCAAGCCGAAGGTGCGCGTGATCGGAATTGTCTGCGCAGCCGAGAATATGCCGGACGGAAAGGCTCAGAAACCCGGCGACGTGCAGATAGCCATGTCCGGAAAGACAATCGAAATTATCAACACCGACGCGGAAGGCCGGCTGGTGCTGGCCGATGGACTGGCCTATGCGAAGCAGCTTGGCGCAACCCACCTGATTGATGCGGCTACGCTGACCGGGGCGTGCGTAGTGGCGCTAGGCATGGTGAATGCCGGAGCGTTTTCAAACGATGACAGCACCTACGAGAAGTTCGCGACGGCTTTGGAAACTTCAGGCGAGAAGTTTTGGCGGCTGCCGCTGGGCGATGAATACATCGAGATGATTCGGAGCGACATCGGCGACATCAAGAACACGGGTGGACGTTGGGGCGGCGCCAGCACAGCGGCGGAGTTTTTGCATACCTTCGCCGAAGACACGCCGTGGATCCACCTGGACATTGCGGGCGTGGCGTGGAATGAGGAGACGAAGGCTTATATGGCCAAGGGGCCGAGCGGTATCGCTATGCGCTCGATTGTTGAGTGGGTGCGGAAGTACAGCTCCTAGCTACTAGCCACTGGCTCTTATAAGAACCAGTTATTCAGGCATCCGCTTCGTCAGGAAGAATTAGAAATCTCCAATTAGAGTGGGCTGTCCCGGTCTTATTTTTGAGATCCTGGACAGCCCTCTTGTCGTTTTATCGGACGCTCTATTTTTGAACAAATTGGAAGCTCGTCATTGCGAGACGGGCTATGAAGTCGCGCTGTTTTGTGCCGATGAAACCTGTGTGAGGGTGTGCATGGCAGATCGCACAGAGCTGCTTGAATCCGCGCTGGACAGCATGCAGGAGGGGATCGCCCTGATTGGCATGGGAGGGGAAATTGCGTTCTGGAACCAGGCTGCGGAGGCGACCACCGGATACGCGGCGATCGAGGTGGTGGGACGTCCGCTTCCGCGTGGACTTGAGCCTTTGGCGCCGGAATGCGATTTCAGGAACCATCGGACAGAGAGCTCGCGCGGAATGCTGGTGAGAGCGCGACACAAGCTCGGGCCTGAAATGCAGATGATGGCTCGCCTGTTTTTGTTGCGCGATGGACTTGGCGAACGGATTGGCGCAGCCTTGGTTTTCCATCCAGCTGAGAGTCTGGACGCGCTGCCTCACGGCGCGCGCGGAGACAGTGAGGAGATGGCGGCGAGTCAGGCGGAGATCGAAGAGCATCTGCGAAGCGAATTCGAAGACTGTTCGGGTGGAGGGCTTCCGTTTGGCGTCTTGTGGGTCAAGGTGGATCAAGCCGAGAGTCTGCACAAGTCGCATGGAGCGGGTGCATGCGATGCGATGTTTGAAAAGTTTCAGCATGCGCTGGCAACCGGGCTGAGGCCCAGCGAGATCCTCGGACGATGGGGCGACGATGAGTTTCTGATCATCTCGCACGAGCGCACGCCGGAGATGCTGCATGCGCACGCGCGTGTGTTGGAGGGATTGGCAAGGACAGCGGATTTCAAGTGGTGGGGCGACCGCGTTTCGCTCACGGTCAGCATCGGCGCGGCGCAGGCGCGTGAGACGCGCAACGAAACGCTGGCGCAGCTGCTCGAACGCGCTCAGCGGGCAATGGAGACAAGCATGCGCGCCGGTGGAAATTGCGCGACGTATGCGCAGGGGGTTCAGTAATGTTTGCGATCCTAGGCATTGTGCTGGTGTTTTGCGCTGTGATTGGCGGCTTCCTGATGGAGAAAGGCCACCTGGCGGTCCTCTTGCAGCCTGCGGAGCTGCTGCTCATTGCCGGCGCATCTATCGGAACGCTGCTGGTTGCGAATCCAATGCATATCCTCAAGGGGATTGCGGCGGGATTGATGGGCATCATGAAGGGTTCGCGCTTTAGCAAGCAGCGCTACTTGAATACGCTCAAAATGATGTACCAGTTTCTGAACAAGGTGAGGAAGGAAGGATTGCTCGCTGTTGAAATGGATGTGGAGAAACCGGCGGAGAGCGCGCTTTTCAAAAACTTTCCTGATTTCATGGCTGATCATGAGTCGTTGAACTTTCTTTGCGACACCCTGCGTACAGCGATCACCGGAGGCGTCGAGCCATTCGACATGGACCAGATGATGGAGCTTGATATGGAAGTTCATCATCATGCGGCAACACAGCCGATCGACGCATTGTCGACCGTTGCGGATGCGCTTCCGGGCCTCGGCATTGTGGCCGCCGTGCTAGGCGTTGTCATCACCATGGGTGCGCTCGGCGGACCACCGGAAGAGATCGGCGAGAAAGTTGCGGCGGCGCTGGTGGGCACGTTTCTGGGAATCCTGTTGTGCTACGGCGTGGTGGGCCCTTTAAGCGCAAATATGCGCAAGTCGGCCGATGAGCAGAACGAATATTTGCATGTGCTCAGGGTTCTGTTGCTGTCGTTTCTCAAAGGCTCGGCGCCAATGATTGCCATCGAAATGGGACGCAGGGCGATTCCGGCGCATGTGCGGCCGAGCTTTGACGAGATGGAAAAGAACTGCAAGAACAAAACGGAGGCGCCGGCGGAAGCAGCGGCGTAGTCGAAGGCCATTTAACCCGGACCGGCAACGCAGGACACAATGTCATCGAAAACTCAACCGATCATCGTCATCAAGAAAAAGGGTGGACACGGCGGCCATCACGGCGGTGCCTGGAAGGTTGCGTATGCCGACTTTGTGACCGCGATGATGTCGCTATTTATTGTGTTGTGGCTAATGAATCAGAGCGTGCAGGTAAAGAAGGCCGTCGCCGGCTACTTCAACGATCCGAAAGGCACAGCGAACCTGTTGGGAACGACCATGTCAGGTAACGGCGCTTCGGTCACTGAGAACCAGAGCGATCTTTCGAAACTGAAAGAGAAGCTGGAAAAGGAGATCAGAGCGAAAAAGGAACTCGAAAAACTTTCAAAGCAGATTGAGATCACTATCACGCCTGAAGGTTTGCGGATTGAACTTCTTGAAGACAAGAATGGAACGTTCTACCAGAGCGGCAGCGCGCAGTTAAGTGGCAGCGGACAGGAACTGCTGTCGCTGCTCGCCGGAGAACTGAAGACATTGCCGAATTCTCTACTGATTGAAGGGCACACCGATGCGACTCCATATTCTACGGATATAACGTACAGCAACTGGGAGCTGTCAGCGGATCGCGCGAACTCGGCGCGGCGTTTGCTGCAAGAGGATGGAGTGCGCAAAGACCAGGTGACGCAGGTGCGCGGCTATGCCGACCAGCTTTTGCGCGTGAAGAGCAACCCGTACGATCCGTCGAACCGAAGAATTTCAATGCTGGTGAAAAACGCTGGCGCCGATGTTGCTCTGGCCATCCACGACGGTAAGGTTGTGGATGGGGCAACGAGTGCGCCGCCCGAAAAAGGCGTTGCGGCTGACACGAAACCAGTTGAACCAAAGGAAGCCGCGCCTGAGGCGGCCCCAGTGAAATCAACTGCTCCACCACTCGCGGCCAAACCACCTGCTTCTAAAGGCCTGATGGGGAGGCTGGCCGGAATGCTGCCGGGAAAGAAGTAGGCAACGAGGGAACTGATCACTCCCGTAAAGACCTGCGACGCCGAAATCAAACGAAAGGGCCTTACCGGAGTGCCGGCAAAAATGCAGATGCGGCGGCGAATGGTGTAGTCTGTTGAACGAATCCAGAAAGCGTTTACCGGAGGGTTTCATCCCATGACAGTCGTTGCCGGGGTAGATTTTGGCACACTCAGTGTTCGCGTAACTCTTGTTGACAGCAAAAAAGGTCCGATCGGCACCGCTTCGGCAAATTATCCGCTACATCGCCGGCGTGAAGATCCTGACTATGCGACACAGTCCCACGCCGACCACATGTCGGCAATGGCGCAAGCCACTCGCGACGTTCTCAAGACGACAGGCATTGATGGTAAAGATGTGGCCGCCATCGCAATCGACACGACGGGCTCAACCGTGTTGCCTCTCGGCGAAGGCATGGTGCCGCTGGACGATTACTATCTCTGGTGCGATCACCGCGCCCATGCAGAGGCGCAGGAGATTACGGAGAAGGCGCATCAGCTTGGCTTCGAAGGCATCGAGTGGTGCGGCGGCGTGTACTCGCACGAATGGGGCTTCTCAAAGCTGCTGCATTGGCTGCGCAACAATCCTGACAAACGCGACAAGATGGTCACGGTGGTGGAGCACTGCGACATGGTGGCCGCAACGCTCAGCGGCATCACCGATCCCAGCAAGTTGAAGCGCAGCGTTTGCGCCATGGGCCACAAGTGGATGTGGAATCCCAAGTGGAATGGATTGCCGCCAGAGAGTTTTCTGGTTGCGGTTGACCCGCTCTTCAAGGGCGTGCGCGAAAAGATCGGCGGCGAGTTCCTGACCAGCGATCACATTGCAGGCCACCTGAATGAAGAATGGGCCGGAAAGCTCGGACTGAAAGCCGGCATTCCGATTCCCGTCGGCGCATTTGACGCACACTGGGATGCAATCGGGTCGAACTGCAGAGAGGGCGACGTCGTCAATGTGGTGGGCACGTCGACCTGCGTGATTGCAATGGCGCACAAGGCCGAACTGATTCCGGGCGTTTGCGGAGTAGTTCCGGGCAGCGTGCATCCGCAATACTCCGGCATTGAAGCTGGGCTCTCCGCGGTCGGCGACATCTTTGAAGGCATTGCCCGCAGAGCAGCGACGACAGTGGCTGCGCTGTCTGAAGGACTGGATGCGTATAATGCCGGGCAGACTGGACTGCTGCGTTTGAGCTGGGATAACGGAGATCGCACCGTGCTTGTGAATCCCGAACTTGGCGGCATAACGCTTGGATGGAACCTGGTGCACACGGCGCAGGATGAATTGTTCGCGGCGATTGAAGGCACGGCTTTTCACACGCGCATCATCTTCGAGCGCATGGCGCAGCACGGCGTTCGCATCGATCGCGTTATCAACGCCGGTGGCATTCCGCAGAAGAACGAAGTGCTGAACCGCATCTACGCAAACGTGTTGAAGAAGCCTGTGCTGGTACCGATGGGAATTCCAACGAGTCTCGGTTCGGGGATCTTTGCGCTGATGGCAGCGGGCGCCTACAAGACAATTGAAGAAGCGCAAGCTGCTGTGTGCCTGCCGTTCCGCACAGTTGAACCGGACGCAAAGGCGTCGGCAATCTACGACCGGCTGTATCCGCTGTATCGCGATGTTTATTTTGCGTTGGGCACTGGCGATGCAAAGCCGGCTGCGCTGGGCAAAGTTCTTCCGGAGTTGAGAAAGATTGCGGCAGAGGTTCGCAGGCAGGCGTAGAAGATAGAGAATTAAGGCATCCAATCCTATCCGCAAATACGCGCCGATGATGAGGTACCTGTGAATTCGGACACAGAATAGGCCGGAGCTTTTGCTCCGGCCTATTTATTCGTTCGCAGGAACTATTGCTGCTGTTGTTGCTGCATCTGCTGCAGATCCACAAAGGGAATAGCCGCGGGAGTGGGCGCCTGCTGTGCGCGCTCCACCAGCACGCTCCAGTCTTCAGGGATCGGCATTTTGCGATCGAGAGCTGGAGCTGTTTCGCTTGCCTCAACCTGCACAGCAACATAAAGCTCGCTATCGGTATTTCCGCGGAAGACTCCGTGCGTCGGTGGGACGTCGGCGTAATCGCGGCCAAGTGCGGTGCGGATGTGCCGATGGTGAGCGACAAGATTATTTGTTGGATCGAGCCCAATCCAGCCGAGATGGGGCATAAAAGCTTCAACCCATGCGTGCGACGCATCCGGCGTGGAGCGATCGTGATCTTCGCGGCCCCGGTAGAGATAGCCTGAGACGTAGCGCGCAGGAATGCGCACGTGGCGTAGCAGGGCGATCATGGTGTGCGCGAAGTCCTGGCACACACCCTTACCGCTGACGATGGCCTCATCAATGGGCGAATCGACGCGTGTGTGGCTTGGCACGTACTCAAAATATTCGAAAAGGCGTTGGTTCAATTCGAGCACAAGCATCAGCGGATCGTCGCGACGGGACACGCCCATCTGCGAGGCGAGCAACGTAACGGCCGGCGTTTCGACCGCGAAGGTTGAGGGCAGCAGCATCTCCCAGTAGTCGCCGGTGTCAACCATTTGGTCGAGCGCAGCCCAAGCTTCGGGCGCAAGAAAAGAAGGCACGTCGGGCAGTTCCTGCTGCTCGACAATCGACTCGGCGACAATCACGAGCTGATTATGCTCACCGGGAATATCGAAGTGCTGCACGTTATTGCCAAGGTGATCGCGATAGCTGAACACGCGGCAGCGCGGACTGACAGAAAGCGCAAAATTGAGGCAGTGCTGGCTCGAATCCGAACGCGGATGCATGCGTGTTTCCATAATGCTCTCGCTGATGGGTTGCGAGTAACGAAAGCGCGTGAGGTGGCGTATAGAGTAAAAATTCATCGTCTCTCTCGGGCTAAACTGCCAGCGCGGATTGAATGGAATAGTGAACGTAATAGCGATAAATGAGCTCGTGAATGCGCAGGCACTGCTCGCGAATGTTGTGCAGAAATCCTGCTGTGTCGCCGTTGATAATCTCAGATACCGTGGTGTAGCCGAGCATGGCGTGCAGGCGGCCAATGCCGGCGGTCAACTCGTCTGGAGAACGGCGTCCGCCGGTGTGTTGAATGTTGTCAATCGCCGATCTGATGGTGTCGACGCAATAGCGAATCGCGTGCGGGAAATCGCGATTGAGCAACAGGAACTCGAGAATGCGCTCAGGAACCACGTCTGCGGTGTACACCTGGCAGTACGCTTCAAACGCCGTGCAGCAGCGCAATAATCCCACTTGCTCAAGGTACTGGTATCCAGTGTGGTCTCGCTCGTGCTCCGCGAACAGTTCCTGCTGATAAACCTCCAGCAGCGTAGCTGTGGCGTAGGCGCGCTCCAGATAGCGGCCCAGGCGGATGAACTGCCAGCCCTGCCCGTGAATCATCGTGGAGTCGCCTACACCTTGGAACAGATGTATGCCGTCAACAACCGCGGTGAGCGTGTCGCTGATGCTGGAAGTGAATTGCGATTGCGCGTTCGGCGAATGCATGTGGTGAAAAAGGCGATTGAGCCGCTGCCATTGCTCGCTCGAAATTTCTTCGCGAACCTGGCGGGCATTTTCGCGCGCGCCGTTGATGCAAAACGTAACAGAAGCCGGGTTCAGGCTGTCGAAGACGAGGGACCGCGCCATCTGTTCCAGACTGCCATTCCACTCAAGGCCGGCAGGTTTGCCGATTGAAGCAAGCAGGCGGTTCCAGCGCGATTCTGCGTTGGTGCCACCAGTGTCGAGCATCAGGCTCATGGTCACGTCGAGCTGGCGCGTGGTGTTTTCAGCGCGCTCCAGGTAGCGGCTCATCCAATAGAGACTGTCGGCTACCCGTGAAAGCATGGTCGCATTCTCCCGATGTCTGCGTGTTACTGCTATTCCAGAACCCATGTGTCCTTGCTTCCGCCGCCCTGCGAGGAGTTGACCACGAGCGAGCCCTTTTCAAGCGCAACGCGGGTGAGCCCACCGGGCACGATGTTCACTTTGTCACCAAATAGAACGTAGGGCCGCAGGTCCACGTGTCGAGGCTCCAGGCGATTGCCGATCAGGCAGGGCGCGCGCGAGAAATCCAGCGTGGGCTGGGCAATGTAGTTGCGTGGATTGGCCTGGATTTGGCGGGCAAACTCCTCGCGCTGGCGAGCTGTGGAGTGCGGGCCGATCAACATGCCGTAGCCGCCGCTTTCGCCTACTGACTTAACCACCAGCTTGTCGAGATTGGCGAGCACGTGCTGGCGCTCCTTTTCTTCAGACAGCAGATGAGTCTCAACGTTGGGCAAAATCGGATCTTCATTCAGGTAGTAGCGAATCATGCGCGGTACATAAGCGTACACAGCCTTATCGTCAGCGAGACCCGTTCCAAAGGCATTGGTGACGGTGACGTTGCCGGCGCGATAGGCATTGAACACGCCAGCGCAGCCAAGAGAGGAGTCGGATCGAAAAACGAGCGGATCACTGAAGTCGTCATCGACGCGGCGATAGATCACGTCCACGCGCTTCAGCCCATCGGTCGTCCGCATGTACACCACGTTGTCGTGCGTGACCAGATCGCGGCCCTCAACGAGATCGATACCCATTTGTCGGGCAAGATACGTGTGCTCAAAGTAAGCGGAGTTGAAAACGCCCGGGGTGAGCAGAACAATGTTTGGCTCGGGACGGCCCTCGGGGGCGAGTGAGCGCAGCGTGGCCAGCAGCAGTTGCGCGTAGTGCTCGATGGGCCGCACGCCGTAACTTGAAAACAGCTGCGGAAATGTCCGCTTCATCACGCGGCGATTGGTGAGCATGTAGCTCACGCCGGATGGCACGCGCAGGTTATCTTCAAGCACAACGAACTCGCCGGTGTTTAGGCGAAGCAGATCGGAACCCACAACGGCGATATAGACATTACGCGGCACCTGCAGCCCGCGCATCTGGCGGCGGTAATGTCTGCAGCTGTAGATCAAGTCGCTGGGGATAACGTGGTCGGCCAGGATCTTGGCGTCGGAGTAGATGTCGCGAAGGAAAAGGTTCAGGGCCGTAATGCGCTGGGTAAGGCCGCGCTCAATGCGGTCCCACTCCTGGGCGGTGATCAGCCGCGGCAGCAGGTCATAGGGGAAAATGCGTTCAGTGCCTTCATCGCGACCGTACACCGTGAATGTGATGCCCTGGGTGAGGAACGAGAGGTCCGCCGACTGCTTGCGGCGTTGCAATTCATCGGAGGGCAGGCCGGCCAGGGTCTCAGCCAGAGCGCGATAAGGGGCGCGCAGGGCGCCGTTGGCCTCGCGCATTTCGTCGTAGGCTTGGTCGAGGGGATAGTCTCCGAAGAGGGTCTCCAATTCCACTGGATGGCCGGCGCTCATGCGTATTTGCGAACTTTCTTTGTTGACAGCGGGTTAGCGGGAAAGCCTTGGAGGAGAGAAAGGCATCGCTTGGGAGAGGTGTCACGATGCCGTACCCCTGGATCCCCACGAATGCCCTGTCTGTCCCCGTTGATTAGCTTTTAACACACCAGACGTAAGGGAGGCATGAGGAAAGAGGGAGCGCGGGATGCCGAGAAATCTTCAGTGGATGCCCCATACAAAGAATAAAGCGGCGCGGCCAATGGCCGCGCCGCTTTGTATTTCTGGTGCGAATCGTCGTTTAAAACAAGTTCCAGAGCGACTGGTTGTAAACGGCGTGGTGGAACTGCACTTCAGAGCCCTTCACGATGGTTCCCAGCTCGCGCGGAGAACGATTTGCCGCAGCCTGTTTCAAGTCTGCATAGCGGCCCTGCACATCGTTGCCAAGAATCTGACCGATCCACTTCGAGTCCTTGAAGTCCTCGATGGCCTGCTGAATATTGTCAGGCAGGTAACGGCCGGGGCCGCGGAGGTCCTTGGTCTTTGCAATGGTTCCGTCGATACCCGTTTTGAAGATGCTGTACAGCGAGAGGTACGGGTTAGCGTCCGGCGCAACGGCGCGAACTTCAGTGCGCATGGAGCGATGGTTGCCAATCGGCACACGCACCATGGCGCCGCGGTCAGTCGCGGAGGCGCGAATTTGGTTCGGGGCTTCGAAGTGCGGATCGAGGCGGCGATAGGCATTCACGCTTGAATTGAAGACGAGGCAAAGATCGAGCGCGTTGCTGAGGATGCGATCGAGGAAGTTCCATCCAAACTTGGAGAGCTGCTCCTCGCCCTTCTCATCCCAGAAAAGGTTCTTCTTGCCTTCTGATACCGAAACGTTGGTGTGCATGCCGCTGCCGTTCACGCCGACGATCGGCTTGGGCAGGAACGAAGCGGTCATGCCCATGTTCGAAGCGATCTGGCGGCAGAGCAGTTTGTAGAGCTGGATCTGGTCGGCCGCTCCAACTACTTCAGAATAGCCGTAGTTGATTTCAAACTGGCTGGGCGCAACTTCCGGGTGATCCTTCTCATTCTGGAAGCCCATGGCGCGCTGTACTTCGGCGGCGGTGTCAATAAACTGGCGCAGCGGATCAAGCGGCATCGAGTGATAGTAGCCACCCGAGCTCACGAACTCGAACTTGCCCGTCTGGTGGTAAGTTTGTTCCGCATCGCGGCCGGCAAAAAGGAATCCTTCAATCTCCGTCGCAGCGTTGAGCGTGTACTTCTTATCCTTAAAGAGCTTGTCGGCGTATGCCTTCAGGACTCCGCGCATGTCGCCGGCGTAGGGGGAACCGTCCTTGTCAATTACATGGCCAAAGACCAGCACCTTGCCGTTGCCGAACACGTCGGCGGGAACCCAGTAGAACGCGCTCCAGTCGATGCCGAGGCGCAGATCGCTCTCCTTCTGGGCCGTAAATCCGCGGATCGACGAGCCGTCGAATGTGAGGTTTTCATAGGAGCCCAGCAGGAACTTCTTGTCATAGTCGAGCAGGTGAAGCCGTCCCTCAAGGTCGGAGAACAGCACGGTAACGGCCTTGATTCGCTTCTCGTCGGTGAGATACTTCAGGCGTTTTTCGCGGATCTGGTCGGCAGCGACGCGGCTTGCGCGATCGGCCTTGGCTGCCAGGTTGAGCTCTTCAAGCTCTTCGTATGACAGAGCGAGGAAATTGCGATAGTCGGTTGACATGGTTCTCCTTCGTTCGATGGGTAGGCAGATAAGGTACAGTCCCGGCGTACTGTGGCGCTGGCGACCGCGTGAGAACTATTAATGATAGGGTAACGCTCGCGGGTGGCCCAAAGGCAAGCAAAACCTGCGTTTTCCTCAGGCCTTTTGGGATCGGCAGATTATCTGATTTTCCCTGGCCGGAACGCGGACCCCTGCGGCGAGTGGCGCTTGTTTCTGGAGTAGTCTGAAATGCAGGAGATTTTTTGCTCGAAATGTGCAAGATAAGCGGCTTTTCTTTCGCTCTTTTAATGTCGTTTCTTCCCCTCTATGGGGTCGCCGTTGCTCAGCAGCCGGCCGGCTCCGCACTTGCGGAGGACTTTGTCCGGTCGCACTACACCAAATATGAATACCGCATTCCCATGCGCGATGGAGTGCATTTGTTTACCGCGGTGTATGTTCCGAAAGCGTCTGCGTTTCCTGGTAATCCAGGGCCATTCCCGTTTCTGATGGAACGCACTCCATATGATGTCGCTCCGTATGGAGAAGATAAGTATCCTGCGCGGCTGGGCCCTTCAGAAGAATTCCAGAAGAGTGGATATATCTTTGTCTACCAGGACGTGCGCGGGCGATGGATGAGCGAAGGCTCCTTTGTAGAGATGCGTCCGCACATCGACGTAAAAAAGTCACCCCTGGATGTCGACGATTCTTCAGATACATACGACACCATAGAGTTCCTGCTCAAGCATGTTGAAAACAACAATGGCAAAGTGGGCATCTGGGGTATCTCGTACCCGGGGTTCTTCACATCCGCGTCGATTATCGATTCGCACCCGGCGCTGGTAGCGGCCAGCCCGCAGGCACCGATGACGGACCTGTTCCAGGGCGACGACGCCTACCACGGCGGAGCCTTCATGCTGGCGGCGAATTTCGGTTTCTACGCGTTCTTCAACCCACAAAAGAATCCGTTGTCTGAAGAGCCGCCAGACAGCTTCAAATTCGGAATGCCTGACCGTTACAAGTTCTATCTGCAGGCCGGCAATATTGCCAATCTCGACACACAGTATTTGAAAGGGTCGAACTGGCTCTTCAACGACCAGTTCAAACACGACACCTACGACGACTACTGGAAAGCACGCGATCTTTCGCAGCACATGAAGAACGTAAAGTGCGCGGTATTGGTTGTCGGTGGCTGGTTCGACGCGGAAGATTTATCAGGGCCGTACCGGACCTTCAATGCGATCAATAGATTTAATCCTGATACTCCAACCACACTCGTCGAGGGGCCGTGGGTCCATGGTGGGTGGTCGCGCGGCGATGGCAGTCGCCTGGGGGACGTGCAGTTCAACGCGCAGACATCGGCATATTTTCGAACCGAAGTGCAGTTCCCATTCTTCGAACATTATTTGAAAGGCAGTGGCAAGGCGCCGGCAAAGGCCGTTGTGTTTGAGACCGGAACCAACGTGTGGCGGCATTACGACACTTGGCCTCCTAAAGCCGCAGCTCCGCGTACGCTCTATCTGCGGGCAGGCGGTAAGCTCAGCTTCGATCCGCCGCAGGAAAATAACAGCGAAGACAAATATGTGAGCGATCCCAGCCACCCAGTGCCGTTTGTGGGCTACACCACCGACACAGTGCCGCAGCGATACATGGTCGACGACCAGCGCTTTGCCAGCTACAGGCCTGACGTGCTGGTGTATCAAACTGATCCGCTGCAGGAAGATGTCACGATCGCGGGGCCGATATCGCCGCGGCTCAAAGTCGCGAGTTCGGGAACGGATTCTGATTTCGATGTGAAGCTGATCGATGTCTACCCTGAAGACGCGCCCGACCCGAATCCCGCGGTCGCAGAGAATAAGCGCATTCTCGATGCGCCTCCATTGCATATGGGCGGATATCAGCAACTTTTGCGCGGCGAACCATTCCGCGCCAAATTTCGCAACAGCATGGAGAAACCCGAGCCTCTGTCCCCGGGTAGGATGGCCGACATTAATTTCACAATGCCCGATGTAATGCACACTTTTCGCAAAGGACACCGCATCATGGTGCAGGTGCAAAGCTCGTGGTTCCCTCTGACTGACCGCAATCCGCAGGTATTTACAGACATTCCGTTCGCGAAACCTGAAGACTTCAAGCCGGCCACTGAAGAGGTATTCCACCAGAAGGATGCCGCTTCCGGCGTAGAAGTGCTGGTCGTTCCGCAAAATTAGGTCAAAATAGGAGCCAGCCGGCACTCACGAAAAAAGCCCGGCTGGCTTTACAATCGAAATAGCCCCACGGCCCGCGGAGAGCTGGGTGAGTGGTTGAAACCGGCGGTCTTGAAAACCGTTGTGCCTGAAAGGGTACCGGGGGTTCGAATCCCTCGCTCTCCGCCATAGAGTCATTAAAATCAATAATTTATACTCTGGGGTTCGGATATGCCCGCATTTTCGGCCGAAATTCTTAATATTGGCTAGTTAAAGATCCCGGAGAGAAATCTCTACCGGTTGTATCCTCCCCAAATTTCTCGCGCATCTCTGAAGTCAAATTCGGCGGATCCTTTCGGTCGATGGTCCGCCCGAAAGCAGATTGATTCGATGTAACTCGTCGCTGTGAGATTGGCTTCTGAGAAGCCAAATTTCTCAGAAGTCAGACTCGGATTAAATTCCGAGCGCCGACGCTGCGTTATGACATCTGAGAAGAGGAGTTTTCCCGGGATCAGAGGGCGTGCATCTGATCAAAGGCCAAGGCTGGCCGTAGCATTCTCGCGGAACAACTCACCCGGACGGATGTAGCGTCGCAAAACGCGACGGGATTTGTGGCGCGTGGTTTTGGCGATGGCACGCTCGGACGATCCGTTCAACGCCGCCTGTGTTGCCATCCCAGCACGGACACTGTGACCAGCGATATTGGTGGCATTCATGCCTGCCATCGCTGCAGCCGTCCTTAAAATCGCCGCGATCGAATCGCGATGCAGGCCTGTGGCGGCTATTTTGTTATGACGATTGACTCCGCGAAAAACTGCGCCCTCGGTGACCTTGGCGGTGGAGACACCAATGGCACGATCTCTGTGTTCGATATCGGCAACCCAGTCGGGACGGTTAAGATGACGATCGCCGGTTCGCCCTTTGCGGTTGGCGAGGCGCCATTGAATTTGCTCTGCACGTGGTGGTCTCCGACCCTGTACGCCGCGGACCTCAGGAAAAATGTCATTTTCGCGTTTACGGTTGGCGCCGGCGGTGGACCAACGGCTGTTCCCGGCTCTCCGTTTGCTGTTCCCCCCAACAGCGCTCCTGCCGGGATGGCTGTCGGCGCCGATCGGACGCGGGGAATGCTCTACGTGGCGCTTAGCGGATCCAACCAAATCGCAGCTTTCTCAATCGCGGCCTCTGGCGCTCTTTCTCCGGTACCCGGTTCGCCGTTCGAGGCCGGTCGCCGCCCGCAGCCGCTTTTGGACTTCGGAGCCGGCAACCGCGAATACTTGTATGCCTTGAACAGCCTCGACCATACGATCTCCGCGTACAGCGTAGACAGAACGTCAGGGGCCCTCAGGGCGGTTCAGGGCTCTCCTTTTGCGGCGGGAATGGTCATCGGAATGACGTTTCCGGTCCCGCATCGAATCATCTACGTCCCCGATCTTCAATCGAAAAGCATTCTCGCTTTCGCCGTGGACGAGTCTACGGGCAGTCTCTCGCAGCTCCCCGGGTCTCCGTTTCCCACGAGCGCGGGCCCAGAGGCGCTTACGACGGTCTCTACCTCGTTCATGTCTGCGCTCCCTTCGCCGCAATATGTCCCAGCAGTGGACAATTTCCAAAAAGACGAGCCGCTCCTCCTACATGAGCCGCCCTTGCCCAAATGGCCGCCGACTCCCTAAAATCCACTGAATTGCTGCGTTCACCCTCTCAGGTCCAATTACCGGCAATGGAGAAGTAACGCCATTTTTGGGGTTGGGGAAGAGTTGACGACTCAGACGGAACTCGCAGTTTTCTGAGTTGCAGTTCTTCCTCGACGGGGCCGATTTCTGGAGATCCGACCAAGACGGCCAAAGTATCAGCTTGATTTTAATCGCTGCTGGCGACTGCCCGGCGATCTTGAAATTGCTTCATTTTTAGAAGGTTCGTACTTGCCTAGAGGTCATCCGCGACTCAACGCTGGGACTTTAATCGACGTTGATCTTCAAATCAATCATCCAATTTCGGCAAACGGTGCACATCAGCCTTTGTCCATGGAGTGATGTGAATTGGGCGGTCCGCGAAATAGGCGCAGGCTCCAATCTCATTTGGTGCTCCCTGCAATAGTAGCCGTCCGAGCGTCGTTCCCACCATTTGCTCCTCTGGAGTTCGTCGGTGGAACACCGAGGGCGCAGCCCAAACCCCGTGTGAACCTCTTGTCCGAATGACGGACCTATCGGCGCCGGGTCTTTCCGGTCGTACCAAAATGAGGTCGATTTGCATTGGGGACCAGCGTTTGACTTGTTCACTCCACCTGTTTCCATGGCCATTCCGCTCCTTGTGGGATATGGAATGCGTCTCCCTCGCCAGAAAGATATCTTCTCCATTGGAGATTTCTAATTGCAGCGTGGGCGCAATCATGTGGCTGACAGTTGCTCCGTGGCAAAAGTGAATGAAAAACTGTTGAAAAGATGGCCATAGCGGACAGTGTGCCGACTCCCACAACCAGACGAATCCCTTCGTACGCACGCGGAACACAACGATCCCGTTTACGAGTGCTAGGGGCGATTTCAAAGTTGCGATCCCTGATTGTCCAGTCGATCAAGCACATGGACCTACAATTGGGCGCCCATATCAGCGTGCTTTACGAAGTGATGAGGTGTCCGGTGATGAAAAGCTCAGAGCTGGTCATGTATCAAGCGGAATTGATTTAGATTCCTAACCAGCATCTCTGTATCTTCCTCCAGCTGCATTTGAGCGGCAGCAGAATCAGCCTTCAGCCTTCGCTTGCTCGTAGGAGAAACATTCAACAAATCGGGAGGTGTCAGCGCAAGCCGCGTTTTCGCAAAAGCGACAGACAGATCATTTCTAAGGATCATCAACTCGGCTGTGGCAATCTGGATCGCTGGCTTCATTTTTCGCAATACCCGGAAAAGCTCCGGACTCATTTTGCGATCGCGCAAAAGTTCCACGACTTCGTCGCAAATGCCATCGAGCATCTGCGCTTTCTGCCGGACGGCATAAACATCTACGTTTAGCGCTGCAGCGATCCGTTCCTCTGAAACCCCGCGGTTGAGAGCCTGCAGCAGCATCAGATGCTGTGCAACAGGAGGAATGTAATTGACCCGCTTATTGTAGGTGTAGCCGTCTTCGTCCGTAGCGAGCAGAGATTTCGCTTCTATGGCACCCAACTCCTTTAGAATTGCAAGTCGCAGGTGTCCGTCGAGCAAGAGGAAGCCCTTTTCATTCTGCGGAAAGACAACCAAGGGTTCAATCAGACCGATCTCTTTCAATGATGCCTTGATTTGGAGGTAGACCTGTGAGTTCTTGAGTGCTGCGGTAAGGGGACGGCGCGGAATAATGGAGGTCAGCGGCAGCGTGAAGACTTTTTCCTCGAAAGCAGATCGTAGACGGTCTGACATGGTGACTTCCTTCACGAAATCCTGGCAGCCAACTCGGCCGGCATTTTCTGGAGTCCTTCAGCTTTCAGAAGGGTCGTAAAGTTCTCATCAACGAGCAACGTGCGTACCGTCGATGTCAGAAGAATGAGCCGCTCCTTTGTGCGCTCCGCTTTGGCGATGAGCGCCTTTTGTTCTCGGATTTTCTCCTTGTACTCCCTCACCAGGGCTTCTCCCGTCAAGCGTTTATGGTCCCGTTGCGTTTTACCTTCTCGCCTTCGCTTGGCGATGCACTGGGTTATGATGCGGCGAGCTGCGGTTAGATGACGCCCACGAAGATTCCCCTTCTCATAGGCTTCCGAAAGCGCGCGACTCACTTCTTGGTCATGTCCTGCCGCGATCTCGGTCGCGACGGATAGGGGTATGCGTCCAGCCTCAACGGAGCGCACCAGGAAGTCCTCTCCGCAATCAATCAAGTGAGCGATACCATAGATGGCTTAAATGGGAGCATGGGAGCAGCCGACGTCTCAATGCACGTTTTGCTCCACGCATCGCGCTTGCTTTTTCGATCCTTTGAAATTGCCCCGGAGTTTCCGAGTTCCGGGGCTCTTTTATGGCGATATCCCGAAAGAGCTACGCACAAAGGCTGTGCCGTTTATCGCAGACCAACTCAGCGACCTTCAGTGACCCGTAGCTTCTGGCCCTTGACGATTCGCTCAACCTGTAGCTTGACGCGACGGCCGGCTGCAGCAAACGAATGATGGCGGAGGAGTTCTGTGGCCTGCCAGCCGGGAAGAGAATATTGCCAGCCTACGCGGGGAGCATCATTTCGCTCGGCTGTTACAGCCAGGAAAGCTCCAACCCTGCCGCAAAGTTTCCCCTTGTAAGCGCTCCACCAGTTTACGCATTCAGCTTGCAACCGCCGCAGACCTTCACTATCGTTGCGCAACCTGGCCATGAACGTAGCGGCCTTCGTCCAGCTAACGAATGTAGGAATGGGGTGCGGCCCGAAGAGTCGCGTAAAGTAGTCCAGAGTGACCCGCTTTTCCAAAATCGGGATCGATCCGCATTCAAGCGCTTCATAAAGGCGAAAAGATTCCAGGTGGACGTTGCCCATGGGGCATGGAGTAAAGACGGAATCGGCGAGAATTCTTTGATATGCCTCCCGGCCGAGCGATTCCACTGGCGAAGGCCCATCGGTGATTAGACAGAAGGATGGCCCGATGGCAGACAGGGCTCGAATCATGTCCGGTCTCGAACCTTTGCCAGCGTCTCCGGCAAAGTCCCACAGGTAGGAGCGCCGCCCCGCTTCGAGATTTGGAAGATTATGTGTCAAGCCTGCGGCATGACCGAGAGGAAATTGCAGAATGCCTGGAGACGCAAATATCCCGCTCCAATAATTTCGAAGAACGCCTTTGAAATTGGCATAGTACTGATAGCCTCCCTCGTAAGTCTCGTCGGAAAGATGGAGAAGCCACGCATTTCTGCCACGGAATTTAGCGAAGTAATCCTGTGGTCCAGCGTGCAGATAAGAGTCGGCCAGGATGCAATTGTCGAGGACGATTTTGTGCTGGCCGTCTAAGATCTGCTCATCAATATACGGGCCGAGGATTTCTAAAATCCACTCCCGTTCAAAGAAATCACTTCGCTGCCAAATCAACTTCATGTGGTTCTTTCCTGTACGAAGGAATTCTGACTTCAACGAGAACCCAATTCCGCTACTACCAGAGCCAATGCAATCAACCTTAGCATACGGGCTTGAACGCTAACAGTCATTCACCTTTGAATAGTGTTGCTCGTGAGGGATCTTTCTATCCGCTTGAGTTGTGGATCACCTCCACGACCGAACGCCCACTTCTGCCTGCTTCAGAACCGCGACGATCTGCTCCACACTGAATCGCTTCTTCTTCATTAGCAAAAATCCCCGCCCTCTTTAGGTTCAGTTCTTGCCGAAGACTGACATTCAAGATGGCTCAGAAATACCCGGACCGATCATCTTCATGTCTTCTCTTCTGCTTTCCGTTAATTAGCTGCCGCTAATGACCTCGACGCGTTAATAGCTCCCCAGTTGCTTGCATCACTTTGCCCGGATGGTGTGGAAGGAGCGCCCGCAGTGCCTCGCGACCCCCGGCCGGCTGTAAACGAAACAGGCAATAGGAATTGTTGAGAGGGGAAATTCCATGCGTTCGAGCGCAACGAGCTTCGTCGTGTTTATCTTGAATTTGATCTTAATTGGCTGCAATGGTTCAATTGGCCCATCATCAAATGACCAGCAGCCCCAAGATGTCAGCAATAAACTGTCCATTCAATCCGGTACCGCCGTTGCGAACAGCGACGGAACATTCGTGGTGGACATCATTGGGACCGACTTCTCTTCCCAGTCGCTTGTTATCTTGAACGATCGAGCGTCTTCAACCCATTGGATCTCTGCTTCCCGGTTACAAGCAGCGATTGCAGTAAGCGATGTGACTGGAGCAACGGTCTCTGCTTACGTGAAGGTTTCAAGTGGAGGTCTCAACCAGTCCAATACGGTGCAAATTGAAGTGCCGCCACCCGCCATCCAAGCCGGTACAGCAGAGGGCACCAGCGATGGAACATTCGTGACCGACGTCACCGGGACGGGCTTTACTCCGAATTCAGTGGTCGTTTTAAATGGTCAGAAATCTCCGACCCAATGGCTTTCCGCTTCGCATCTGCAATCAGTAATCGCCGTCGCGACTGTGACAGGTCCCGCTTTTGCAGCATACGTGAAAGGTCCGACGAAGCAATCCAATACTCTACAGATCAATGTGCCAGCACCAACTCTTCGATATGGCACTGCGGTGGGTACCAGCGACGGAACATTTGTAACCGACATTATAGGTACTGGCTTCATCCAGCAGTCGGTCGTTGTTTTGAATGACCGAGTATATCCAACTCGTTGGATTTCACCTTCGCATCTGCAAGCAAAGGTTGCCATTTCCGATTTGACTGGCTTCGCATTTTCCGCATTTGTGAAGAGTTCAGATACCAGTTCACTGCAATCCAACACGATCCAAATCTCTGTGCATCAAACGTCTGCGTCCACCGCTCCCGCCGCGCTATCTTTCGAGTCACAAGTCGGATGCGAAAACCCATACGTCAGGGTAAATACTGATTGGGGAAAATCGCCTCAATTTGAAAATGGGGCGGTATATGTGAGTCCCATTGACAATGGGGGACCATTGCTTGGATCTCCCATATATCAATCTAATAATATTTTTTGGATTTCGCGAGAAACCAAACCCGGCCAGTCAGTCGTAATGACCGGAGCCTTCACCTCTTCGCCAAAAACGGCGAAAGTGGCATATATTCCGGATGGAACGCTGGACTGGCGCGCTCTGGTCCTCAACAGTACCACTTTGGTGCCAACGGTTCAAGATCGAGTCGATGGGCTTTCGTTTATTGTTCCCCCGTCGTTTCAGACCGGAGTATATGGCTTTGAAATTGACTCTCCAGATGCGGAACCGGTATTCGGACTCGCGAATGTTCCTTCAGTCAGTTGGTCGATGGGGGTCCCATCCATCACGGATCCTTTCTCGGCCTTGCAACA